>ERZ834382.873-NODE-873-length-30651-cov-4.238136_pt1 | contig 30651 bp, 19 predicted proteins | sample MGYA00519692_ERZ834382 | MGnify/ENA primary metagenome ERZ834382 (study PRJEB31850, sample SAMEA3708751) | human gut metagenome | biome: human gut; feature: human-associated habitat; material: faeces | place: China | collected 2014 ...
ATAGTAATGGATTAGGTTTATATATTGTAAGTAATATTCTGAATAATTACAATATAGAATATAAAGCATTGCAGGATGAAGAATTTTTTATCTTTAAAATAAAAATTTTTTCTTAAACAAGATATAATTTTGCAATAGTTATTGAAAAATAGAGACTTATTATTAGCCATAGAAGTAAAGGCTTTTTTCTTATTGAAAGTGAACAGAAAATAATTGATACAAGAAATCAGGATTTGAACACGCTAATAAAAATATTGAAGGTGAATATAACGGTCAGGGACAGAGAATCAGAAAGACGGAAACAACAACGGCAGATGGAAAGTCCATCACAACCACAACATGTTATTATTATGAAGGAAGTGTACTATTATACACAACGGATGATAATGGTAAAAAGACAAGCCAGAACATCATAGGAAATGAGAACAATACATTTGCAGGCATTAGATATTATGGTGGTAGCCAGAGTGAGTATTTCTATTCAAAGGATGTTCAGGGCTCTACAACAGCCATAACAAATGGAAAAGGTGAATGCAGTCAGAGTTACAGTTATACAGACTATGGCGAAACATCAATTGAAACAGATAGTGATTTCTATAATGAAATTTGTTATACAGGTGGAATTTATGATGAATTAACAGGACTTTATTACCTGAATGCTCGCTATTATAATGCAGAAGCGGCATTCTTATAGTCTTTTTTATTAAGGAAAATAATACCTTGATAAAACATTCCGGTTGTGTAATCAAGATTATTGTATATGTTTGAAAGAAGATTGGCAGAGCGAGCTGATATTTCGTTTAAATTATGATAGTTTTCTACAAGTCTAATTGCTTTGTTGTATTTCTTTATAGCATTGTCATATTCTTTTTTTGAAAGTAAAAGCCATACTTTGTAATCCAACAACAGTGCTTTGTCTAGTTCGTTTATAGTGGATTCTTTTTCATTCATCAATAATTCAATTCTGCTTATTATGTCGGGCAATACGTTAATTAATCCGTACTTTTCAAAGTAAGGGAACATATCCTGAAGAAAAGAAAGATAATAGTTATTGTGTTCTATAATAATGTGGTTATTTATACTTGTAAGTGCATTAGTTATAATGACAGGTCTTGTCACATCAAGACCTCTTGCAAGGCAAATAAAATGTAGATGATTAAGTAGCTTTTTGCATAATGATACAGAAGGCATATTCTCAACTAGTGAAACCTCCATAATCATCTGATGGAGTGATATAAATTTATTGGTGTTGTCTTCACTTATTATTCCGTATCGTATTAGTTCATTTACGGTATTTAAGTTATCGAGCTCAAGCCATTATTTAATGAGCGATTTTCAAAAACTGCTTTGTATCTGCTTGAAAACTATGGTTCTGCTGAAAAGATGGCCCGCATGAATTCAGCTTCTTATGAAAAACTTCGCTCATTGTCCAGAGGCAATTTTTTGCCTCAGCAATTCCTGAAGTTAAAGGAGTTAGCAGCAAATACTGTTGGTGTAAATAATTCTATCTTTGATGTAGAACTAAATAGCCTCTTATCCTTACCGAGTAGCTATTATTCATGTCGCAAAGAAGCTAATTATAGATATCCAAAATCATTATATGACAATTATTCATAATTCGTTGTTCGCAAGGGCATCTAATAAAGATTATTTCGGTTTGTAAATTTAATAAGAATATCACATTCTTTGTTACATTTCATTAGAATTCCGAATTTGTGCAAGTGCTTTTTTAAACTGGAATGTAAACAAAACAGATGTAAACAGCACAGCAATAATATCTGCAATAGGCTCTGCCATATATACGCCAATAGTTGGATTAGACACAACGTGAGGCATAATATAAATAAGCGGAAGTAACAGTACGAACTTACGCACAACAGCAACAATAATAGAGTTGACTGCTTTGCCAAGGGACGTAAATGTTATCTGACAGGCAATTTGAATTCCGAAAAGGAATAAACCACCCAAATATATTTTTAACATTGGTGCAGTAAAGGCAACCAGTTTTGCGTCGGAAGTAAAAATACTTACGAATACTTTTGGAATAATCTGTACTGCAGCCCAAAGCAATGTGGAGTATGTTAAGCATGTAATTACAAGAAGACGGAAAGTTTTCTTTACTCTGTCTGCATTTTTTGCACCGTAATTATAGCTGGCAATAGGCTGTGAGCCTTGGGCGATTCCCTGAAGTGGCAACATGGCAAACTGCATAACGCTGGTTAAAATAGTCATGGCACCAACGGCAATATCTCCACCGTAATGAAGGAGAGATGAGTTAAAGCAGACGGTTACAACGCTTTCGCTTGCCTGCATAATAAAAGTTGCAAGTCCCAGTGCAACACATGGAAGAAAAATTTTAGGTTTCAAGTCCATATATTTTTTTAGCAGATGAAGCTGTGTTTTTTTGCCACTAAGAAAAACAACTACCCATATGGTTGAAATTGCCTGTGACAGCACAGTTGCAAGGGCTGCACCTTTTACGCCCATATTAAAAACAAAAATGAATACAGGGTCTAAAGTAATATTACAAATGGCACCGATAAGAACAGAAACCATTGAAGTTGTTGTAAATCCCTGAGCAGTAATAAAAGCATTCATGCCCAGAGTTAACTGAACGAACAATGTGCCTAAAGCGTAAATATGCATATAGTCCGTTGCGTATCCAAGTGTATTTTTACTGGCACCAAAAGCCATTAACAAATCTTTATTCCAAATCAGCAAAACCACCGTAAGAACAATAGAAACAACAATCTGTAAAGAAAAGCAGTTTCCCAATATTTGTTCTGCGGATTTATTATCTTGTTTTCCCATACAAATAGAAGCTCTTGGCGCACCACCGGAACTGATAAGAGCTGCAAAAGCAGTGACAATCATAATAATCGGCATGCACACGCCGACTCCGGTAAGAGCAAGACTGCCTTCCCCCGGAATATGTCCGATATAAATTCTGTCTACAACATTATAAAGCATATTAATAAGCTGGGCGATTACCGTTGGAATAGACAGCTTTAGAAGAAGCTTTCCAATAGGAGCCGTGCCTAAGAAATTTTTGTCATTCTGCATATATGTACCTCTTTTGAATATTTTTTCTGTATAAAATAATAATCTATGTAAAGTGGAAAGTCAAAAAAGAATATATTGAAAGAGCGTATTGTGGTAAGAATGCAGATACACGAAAAAGACATGAATTATTAGTGCGCGCCATTGATAATAAAGTTAATGGAAATGTTTAGACTAAAAAGAAACCTATTTATCAATATAATTGCTCCCGAAAAGTAATAAACGGGGATTTGCGTAGAAATCAGATGAAAACGAACAGGGATTTGTGTAGAAATTAGAAACAAATAAATGGGGATTTGCGTAGAATTTACGTTTACATGAATAGGGATTTGCGTTATACTGATGCTAGAGAGGTGAAAAAATATGCCAAAATCAGTTTTTAGAAGAAAGATATATAATGAAATACTGGAATGGAAAGAAAAGCGTAGTGACAAATATGCCCTATTGATTAAAGGAGCCAGACGAGTTGGAAAGTCTACTATTGCAGAGGAGTTTGCAAAAAAAGAATTTAAGTCATACATTTTAATTGATTTTGCACATACGAGTAAAGAAATAATAGAATTGTTTGATGATACGTATAACTTAGATTTTTTCTTTCTACAATTACAGCAGCTAACAGGAGTTAGATTATATGAGAAAGAGTCAGTAATCATATTTGATGAAGTTCAATTGCTTCCGAAAGCAAGACAGGCAATTAAGTATCTGGTGGCAGACGGGAGATATAAATATATTGAAACAGGCTCACTTTTGTCAATAAAAAAGAATACGAAAGATATATTAATTCCAAGTGAGGAACACAAAATATCAATGTATCCTATGGATTTTGAAGAATTTTTGTGGGCAATAGATGATGAAGTGACTACAGATACAATTAAGATGTTGTTGGAAAATAAAAAGTCAGCAGGAAATGCACTGCACCGAAATCTTATGCGTATGTTCAGGCTATATATGCTTGTTGGAGGAATGCCTCAGGCTGTGGAAACGTATATTGAACATAATAATCTGCAGGTAGTTGATGAGACTAAAAGAGAGATTATTGATTTATATGAAGAAGATTTTACAAAAATAGATGGAACGGGATTGGCTGGCGACATATATGATGCAATTCCTGCAAATCTCAGCAGTAATGCATCCAGATATGTTTTGTCCAGTGCAAGAGAAGGGATGAGAGCAGAGCAGGTTCGAGAATTAATACCTGATATGTTAAGCTCGTTTACAGTGAATATTGCTTATCATGCGAACAATCCGGATGTTGGAATGGCATTGGAGAAAGATATTGGAAGATATAAGTTGTTCACATCAGACATCGGGTTGTTTATAACACTTGCGTTTAAAGATAAAAAGTATACTGAAAATGTAATATATAACAAATTGCTCTTTGATAAACTGGAAACTAATTTGGGATACATTTACGAAAATGTTGTCGCACAGATGTTGGTGGCTAAAGGAGATAATCTGTTTTATTACACAATGAATAGTGAAACTTCTAATCATTTGCATAAGATAGATTTTCTAATTTCTGTAAGTGATAAAATATGCCCAATTGAGGTAAAGTCAGGCAATTACAGAGGACACAAATCGTTAGATGTATTTTGCGATAAGTTCAGTAGTCGAATTAGAGACAGATATGTTGTCCATACCAAAGATTATAAAAGGGAAAATGGTATTAATTATATACCTGTATATATGGTGCCGTTTATATAAGATATTAAAGGAATGCTTTAAAAACAGAGAATGATTTATAGCAAAAAGCCCATATAAAGGGCTTCTTTGCACAGTTGCAACCATCAGTTGACAAATTTCCAAGGCGACTTTATAGCCAGTAACCGGCTATTTATGGTAAAATCAGGATGTTCGAACAGAAAGGAAAGTAGAATATGATTTTAGCAGAAAAAATATCAGAAGAAAGAAAAAAGAACGGTTGGAACCAGGAAGAGTTGGCTGAGAAATTGTCAGTTTCAAGACAGTCGGTTTCAAAATGGGAAAGTGGCCAGTCAGTGCCTGATTTAAACAGAATTTTGGAATTGGCAAGAATTTTTGGTGTTACAACTGATTACTTATTAAAAGATGAAATTGAAGAAGCGGAAAACGTTGATGGTTTTAAAAGTACGGAAAGTTCTAAGAAGCTTCGAAAGGTTACTATGGAAGAGGCAGATGAATTTTTACGAATTAAGACTAAAACGTCACCTATCATAGCATTTGGAGTATCTTTATGTGTGGCATCTGCAGCACCATTGATTGCCCTTATAGGTTTAAGTGAAAGCAGAAGAATTGGAATTACAGAGGATTTTGCCAGCGGAATAGGCGTGGCAATACTTCTTGTAATGGTGGCTGTAGCAGTATTTCTATTTATTTTAAGCGGAAGGGAATCCTCTAAATATGAATTTCTAGGCAAAGAAGAAATAGAAACTGAATATGGTGTTGATGGCATTGTCAGAGAAAAGAAGAATGATTTCTCGGGGAAGTTTACAATATCAGTAGGAATTGGAGTAGTTCTATGTATTTTAAGCTGTGTGCCATTAATGCTTTGCGCAGGAATTAACGCAAAAGATGATATTGTGGTGATATCAGTTTCAATTTTGCTTCTGATCGTGGCAGTGGCAGTTAATCTTTTTGTGAGAGTAGGCATCATTAATTCAAGTTTTGACGTATTATTGCAGGAAGGCGACTACACTGTTAAGAAAAAGAAAGAAGCTCCTGTTGTTGGAGCCGTTATGCTAGTGTACTGGTTAATCTTTGTGGCAATCTATTTAGGATGGTCATTTCCAACAGGAAAGTGGGATATTTCATGGGTTGTGTGGCCGATAGCAGGAGTACTTTCCCCGATAGTGGCTTTAATAACAAGAATGTTTGTGAACAAAAAAGAAAAATAGAGTTATAATAGGGAAAAACGGAATAGAAGGACTTTAAAATGAATATAAAATTATTGCAAACATTAAGAAATTATAACAAAGACAATTTTATAAAGGACATTATTGCAGGAATTATTATTATGGCGGTGTCTATTCCTATCTCTATGGGATATGCACAGATAGCCGGTCTGCCTGCAGTTTACGGATTGTATGGTTCGGTATTTCCAATTCTTGTTTTTGGACTTTTTTCTACATCGCCTCAGTTTATATTTGGTGTGGACGCGGCTCCTGCAGCTCTTGTAGGTTCAGCGCTTTTGACACTTAACATAGAGGCTGGTTCAGACAAGGCTATGGCAGCAGTTCCTGTTATGACGTTTTTTGTTGCCTTATGGTTGTTGGCTTTTTATTTTATGAAAGCCGGAAAGCTGGTTAATTACATTTCAGCACCGGTAATGGGTGGTTTTATAACAGGTATTTGTACAACGATCATATTAATGCAGATTCCAAAGGTTATGGGAGGCACATCGGGAACAGGAGAGTTTTTCGAATTAGCCGAACATATCTATAAGACTGCGCTTAATATAAATATGCCATCAGTAATTATGGGAGTGATAGCGCTGGTAATACTTTTTGTCTCGAAGAAGATAATGCCTAAATTTCCAATGGCAGTAGTTTTAATGTTTGTGGGTACGATTTTCACAATAAGTCTTCCAATAAGAGATTGGGGAATTAAGACTTTAAATGCAGTAGAGCCGGGACTTCCAAAGTGGAATATTCCTGATTTCCCGGCTATTCCAATTCAGCAGACTATTACTATCAGTTTGTCGGTGGCAGTAGTAATTATGGCTGAAACTTTGTTGGCAGAGAATAGTTTTGCTCAAAAAAATAATTACAGAATAAATGATAATCAGGAGATTTTTGCATTTTCCCTAGGTAATTTTATGGCTGCTTTTACAGGATGTTGCCCTATTAACGGTTCAGTTTCCCGTACGGCAATGGGTGAACAGTATCAGGCAAAAACTCAGCTTACAGGCATTATGGCAGGAATCTCTATGATTGTTTTACTTTTGTGTGGAACAGGTTTTATAGGGTATTTACCAATTCCAATTCTTACAGCAATTGTTATATCTGCGCTTTTGGGAGCAACAGAATTTGACCTTGCGGCAAGGTTGTGGAAGGTAAGCAGGACTGAATTCCTAATTTTTATGGGAGCTTTTCTCGGTGTACTTTTACTTGGAACAATAAATGGTGTTTTAATTGGTATTATTCTTTCTTTTACAGAAATGATTATAAGAACATCAAAACCTTCAAGATGTTTTCTTGGAATACAGCCGGGGCATAGACATTTTAGGGATTTGAACGAGGGAAGCCAAATATATGCCATTGAAGGAGTTATAATTTATAGATTTAGCAGTAATTTGTTTTTTGGTAATATTCAGGTGTTGCAACGCGATATTGAAGACAGCATAAAACCGGATACCAAAGCTGTAATTCTTGATGCAGGTGGCGTTGGAAGTATTGACATAACTGCAGCAGATAGGCTGGCAATGTTGTACAAGTCACTTGAAGACAAAGGCATTAGATTTTATATTACTGAACATATTGCAAAGATTAATGAACAACTTCGAACACTGGGACTAGGGTATATGATTGAAGAAGGAAGAGTTAGAAGAACTATTCACATTGCTTTGAAGGATATGGGTATTGGAAGACCTTATCCTTTAGAGGGTGGCGTAGAAAATGAAGAAAGAAGTGCTTCAAGAAAAAGAGTAGATAACAAGGTTCAGGAGTTCGTTTGGGCATACGGAGCTGAAAGTGAAGAGCAAATTGAAAAGCAGATTGTTCTGCAGATTCAGCAGTTAAAGAAAACAGGAGATATGGAGAAACTTTTCCACGGAAGCTGGTCACATATGGATGCTTTTGACGAGGACGAGTGGTTAGAGCATCTTGAAGAACATCTAAAAGAGATTGTTAATATTTCAGGAAAAGATGAAAAAACTATTGCTGAACGTTTCGAAAAGCATAGAGAAGAAATACATAGAAGAATCAGTGATGAACATCCTGAAATGGCAGAAAGATTTAAGGAAAGAAGACATGTTCTTGATGAGCATTTAAAAGAAAAGCACCCGGAAGTGTTTAAATTAATTGAAAATCTGAGAGAAAATCAGAATTAAACTTAAAAATTCTTCTTGAAAATGCTGACAAGAAAATGTATCAGAGAAAGGCAGCCATGAAAGGCGGAAATGTAAGATAATATCAGCATTATTTCGTGAGGCTTTTTATGCAATAGTGTGTGCCTTAACGTAGCTTTATACATATTATTGTTTAAAGTGCCGAAATTTAAAAAAGTACTTACGAAAAATAAAATTTTACTGTAGAATACCTAAGGAAAATTAAAAGAACGCAGTGAAAGTCAGATACGAAAGTAGAGATGGTAACGAGTTTAACAACTATTACATCTCTACTTTTTATTATGTGAAATGAGCTAAACGGAGAACTTCTTATGTTTGAATAAAAATCTTCCACACTGAACTCATTGAGAATAGCAATGCAGATGGATTTCACTGTTGAAAAAGAACACAAAAATAAAAGGAGGATTTATTATGCCACAGAATAAGAGAGAAAGTTTTATTTACACAGTAATTATGTGCTTCACTATGGTTTTATGGATGAGCATTTACAACGTAACATTACACACAGGAACATTTAACACGCAGGTTATTAAGGATGCATGGTTAGGATTTCCAATTGCCTATGTATTTGCAGCATGTATGGATTGGTTTGTAGTTTCAGGATTGGCTAAGGGATTTGCCTTTAAATATTTAGTTAAGCCGGATAGCAGTACACTTCGAAAAGTAATTTCAGTTTCATGTTCAATGGTTGTTCCAATGGTAATTATAATGTCACTTTATGGTGCAGTTGAAGCAAGTATTAGAATGAGTGATTTCAGCAACGTATTATTCATCTGGTTAACTAACATACCAAAGAATTTTGTAATGGCATTACCATTCCAGTTAATTATTGCAGGACCATTAGTAAGAAAAGTATTTAGAACAATATTCCCTGAAGGAAAAGTATTAGCATAAAACTATTTTTATAAAAATGAATCGTTTTTATAAAAATATGAAAGAAATAAAATTTTAATTATGCCGAATTTTCGTGCTAAATAATAGTAAAATTAAGTAAAAATTATACAATATATACAAAAATACGTCTAAAATCAACTATTCTTTGTTGAAATATTGCAAAAAACGTTTTCCTAAAATATTCTAGAAAAGTAATTTGATTTTTTGAGAATGTTTTAGATTGGAAAGGACTAGAATATTTCTTTAAAGAAATCCAGGTACGGAAGGTTTTAGAGGGTTAAAAGTATATATTGTATTTTTTTATTTAGGAGGTAAGAAAATAATGAGAAAAGGTAAAAAGATTGCAGTGGCAAAGAAAGCCACAGTGGCCTTTTTGACAGCGGCAATGGTTACGGGAATGTTGCCGGCAGGGCAGATTCAAAATGTTATGGCAGCAGACGATTCACCTTATGTAATTTCTACAGGAAGAATGGTGTATGCAAGTTCTTCAGTGGGAAATAGTGACCCGGCTTATGCAGTAGATGGATCCACCGGTACAAGATGGGAAAGTGCATGGAATGATAACACAGAGTGGATTTATGTTGACTTGGGAAAAGTTACTGATGTAACAGGCGTAAAGTTATATTGGGAAGGTGCTTATGCCAAGGAATACAAGATTCAGGTTTCAAATGACGAAGAAAATTGGAGTGATGTTTATGTTAATTCCGATTGCAAAGGTGGAAATGAGGACTTAAACATAACAGCAAATGCCAGATATGTACGAGTTTATATGACAAAGAAGGCTTTAGAAGCTTACGGATATTCTTTGTATGAGTTTGAAGTGTACGGTAAAGACGGGGTAACAAAAAGACCTGTAGATTATGGCGAAAATCTTGCCTTAAATAAAAATGCTACAGCATCATCATTAAGAGATGTATGGTGGATGTACGACGATAATGGAGTAATTAACCAGACTTCTGTATTGGCTAAGAATGCAGTTGATGGAAATGATAATTCATATTGGACATCAGGAGAAAAAGACAATCAGTGGTTGATGGTTGACCTTGGAGCAAATTATGATATTGGACGTGTTGAAATTGATTGGTCATCTGATGCAGGAAAGATGTATGACATTCAGGTTTCAAAAGATGGGGGTAATTGGACAACTTTATACAGACAGCTTAAAGGTTATGGTAATGAAGTTGCAAATATTGAACTATATGCCAATGCACGTTATGTAAGAATGTATGGATATACAAGGGTTGAAAGTGGTAGCGGATTTAGCATAAAGGAAATGAAGGTTTATAAGTACAAATCAGGCGACAGAAAGGTAAACCATAGTATTCCAAACCTTCCTGATTCGTATGTTGTTTCAAACGGTAAGGGAACATATCTTGCAAATTCAATGTACAACGAAAAAGCAAAATTACCTGTTTACAAAACAGATGATGTTAAATCACCGATAGCAAGTAATGACTGGTGGCAGTCAATGCTTATTAATAAGTTTGGAAACTTAATGTCAACTCTTCCAATGAAAATGAAATATTCAACAAAGGGACTTGGAGTTCTTACTGCAACTAGCGGTTGGTTACCTGATATGGGAAGCACAGATGTAAACGTATCTGTTAATTCGGAAACAGAGCCGGACTTTTATATTTTGCCTGAAAACCTTGATACAGCTACAGCTTGTGATAAGGTAAGCGGATATGGTGACTATTCAGTAACAGCACAGCTTGCAGACGACAATCATGTTGCAATGACAAGTACATTTGTAAAAGGTTCACCTTACATCTATACAGAATATGGCGATACAAAGTCAGTTTATATTTCATCATCAGCCATTACATCAATTTTTGATGGTAACGGAAATGAAATATTGGCAAAAAATCTTGATTCAATGAAAGCAGATCATATCGGTCTTGAAATTACAGACAGTGATAACAAGAGCAAAACAAAAACATCAAAAAGTTATTATTGTTTAACTGTTCCTGAAAATACAACATTTAAGAAGATTGGAAGCTATATTAGAGTAACATTCCCTGAAACTAACGGTTACATGTCTATTGGAACAATGAAAGATAAATCACAGATTGAAACATTCTATAGACATGGATATGCTTTTGTTACAGATACAAAAGTTACATACAGTTATGATGACAGTAAAGCAAAGGTAACTTCAACATATAAGACTACAACAAGTCTTAAGAGAAATGGATTTACAGACCAGACATTTATGTGTATGCTTCCACACCAGTGGAAAAATTCAACAGATGATGATAAGGCATTTGCAACATATTCATCTGTAAGAGGTGATTTAAAGACTATTGAAGGACTTTCATTTAAGACAGTTTCAGAGTTTGCAGGACTTCTTCCAACATTTGCTCTTCCAACTAATGCAGAGTTTGATGGAGAGGCAGTTTTAGGTTACTTAAATGAATTGGAAGATGCAACAAAGAACTTAAATCCTGCAGGTGATGCATATTGGGAAGGCAAGAACCTTCATCCTTTGGGGATGGGAGTTCTTATGGCAGATCAGCTTGGAGAAACAGAACTTAGAGATACATTCTTAAAGAGAATGAAGAAGATTCTTGTTAACTGGTTTACTTATGACGGAAAGGATGATATCAGTTATTTTATTTATAATAATAACTGGGGAACTCTTTACTATGAACAGAGTGAGTTTGGGGCAAATGCAGCAATTTGTGATCACCATTTTACATATGGTTACTTCATGTTTGCAGCAACAGTTTTAGCTACATATGATCAGGAATTTTATAATGATTACAAAGGTATGATTGAAATGATGATTAGAGATTATGCCGGACCTTCTGACAATGATAGTGAATACTGTAGATTTAGAGCTTATGATATGTACGAAGGACATTCATGGGCAGGCGGATACGCAGACAATGATTCAGGTAACAATCAGGAATCAGCCAGTGAATCATTATTTAGCTGGGTAAGTATGTATCTTTGGGGAGTTCTTACAGAAAATGATGAATACAGAGATGCAGGAGTATTTGGATTTACAAATGAAATGGAAGCAGTCGAACAGTATTGGTTCGATTACGACAAAGACAACTGGACTAAAGAATGGCCATATAATGTAGTAGGTCAGGTCTACGGTGGAATTAACTTCTATGGAACATTCTTTGGTGGACAGCCATTATATGTTTATGGTATTCAGTGGCTTCCGATTTCAGAATATTTAACATATTACGGAATGAATCAGAGCAGATGTGCTGAAATATATAAGGGATTGTTAGATGATACAACAATAGCAATGGCTAAGGCAGTACAGGCAGCTAAGAACGAAGGAAAGAGTCAGGAAGAAATTGACAAGATGCTTAAAGAGTATCCACAGGCAGATACAGGTTGGCAACATATTACATGGCCATTCCTTTCACAGACTAATCCAAGTCTTGCAATGGAGAAATTCCTTGCAAACGATACAAAGGTTCAGAAAACAGATACAGCTAACACATATTGGTTTATTAACAGTATGAAACAGTTAGGCGTAAAAACAACTGACATTGTTGCAACAGGAGATTGCTCAGCAGCAGTATATTACAACAAGGATACAAGCAAATACACAGCAACAGTTTGGAATCCTACTAACGACACAAAGGTTGTAACATTTAAAACTAACGGCAACAAGATTGGCACAGCAACAATCGGTGCAAAGGCACTTGTAAACTTTGAAGTATATAAGAATAAGAGCTTTAACATAGTACAGGCTTCAACTCCTGAAATATCTGTTCCATCAGGAAAATATGATGATACACAGTATGTAACAATTTCATCAGAAACACCTGGAGCTACTATTTACTATACAACAGACGGAACAATGCCAACAACATCATCAAAGGTTTATGATGGAGTATTTGCAGTATCAAGTACAGCAACAGTTAAAGCAATCGCAGTAAAAGATGAATATATTACATCTGCAATGGCTTCAAGCACAATCACTGTGAATGGCACAGATGTTTCACTTAAAGACAATATTGCATTAGGCAAGAACGTTAAGGTTTCATCATCAGAAAATCCAAGTGTAGACGGAAGTAAGATAGTCGATAACGACGGAACAACAAGGTGGTCTTCAGAATTTACAGATAATCAGTATTGTCAGATTGATTTAGGAAAGAATTACACAATTAATAAGGTTACATTTAACTGGGAAGCTTCATATGCTAAGGAATACAAGATTCAGGTTTCAAAAGATGGAAACAACTGGACAACAGTATATGAAAACAACAATGGCAAAGGTGGAGAAGAAAGCATTGTATTTGATGCAACTGAATGCAGATATGTAAAGATGCAAGGTGTAAAGAGAGCATTAGCATACGGATATTCATTGTGGGAAATGGGTGTGTATGAAGCTGTAAAAGTTGAAACACCAATATTTAGCATTCCATCAGGAACATACAGTAAGGCTTTGAATGTAAACATTAGCAGTAATACTAAGGGTGTGGAAATCAGATATACAACAGACGGTTCAACACCTAACGAAAAGTCAAACTTATATGTTCCAAGTATTAAGATAAGCAAGAATACAACATTAAAAGCGATTGCTTACAGAAAAGGAATGATTGATTCATCTGTGGCAACAGCAGAATACAAGATTAACGGTTCATCAACAGAACCTGAGCAGCCAACAACACCTGACACATCAGAGACAAAGATTATTTCTACAGGTTGCAAAACAGTAACATCAGGTTCTGAAAATGATGTATTTGGTGGCAAAAACGCAGTAGACGGAGATAAGGGAACACGTTGGTCATCTAATTTTGCAGACGATGCATGGATTTATGTAGACCTCGGAAAAACATACTCAGTTAATAAAGTTGTTTTAACTTGGGAAGGTGCTTACGGAAAAGCATATAAGATTCAGACATCAACAGATGGAAAAACATGGAAGACAGTTAAAAACGTGACTAATGGAAAAGGTGGAGAAGAAACGGTATCATTTAATTCTACAGATGCAAGATATGTAAGAATGCAGGGTGTAGAAAGAGCATTACCATATGGATATTCATTATGGGAAATGGAAGTTTACGGTAAAGTTTCAGGCTCAGTATCAGATGATTCAAATAATGAAGATTCATCAGTTCCATCAGATACAAACGTTGCAAAATCAGCTAAGGCTACATCATCAGGAAATGAAACTGATGCAATGGCAGCAAAATATGCAGTAGATGGGGACAACGGAACACGTTGGTCATCAAACTTTGTAAATGATGCATGGCTTTTAGTAGACTTAGGCAAGGCTTACACAATCAACAAGGTAGTACTTAACTGGGAAGGTGCTTACGGAAAGGCATACAAGATTCAGACATCAACAGATGGCAAAAACTGGACAACAGTTAAGAATGTAACAGATGGAAAAGGTGGAGAAGAAACTATAACATTTGACGCTACAAAGGCAAGATATGTAAGAATGCAGGGCGTGGAAAGAGCACTTCCATATGGATATTCATTGTGGGAAATGAGTGTTTATACTAAATAAAATTTAAGTTAAAAAGGCACAGTTTACGGTAATAATTAGTAGGCTGTGTCTTTTTCTTCTTATAAACTAATTTGTACTAATTATTAAATTGCAAAAATTATTTTTAATATCGAAGAAAAATTCCCTAAATGCTTACTGTTATTGATTAATTAGCAATCAGATGTTATACTGTAAAAGTTAATATTGGGAAAAATATGCCTGTTAATTTGGGCTGTTTTAGATACAATCATATAGAATAAATAACGAGAAAACATTCAATACGAATTATTAGAGAAAGGGTAGACTAATATGAAAACAGCAGTAATGACTGATAGTAATAGTGGAATTACACCGGAAGAAGGAAAGAAAATTGGAATATATTCTCTTCCAATGCCGGTTATCATAGAGGGAGATGTTTTTTACGAAGGAAAGAACATTACACAGGAAGAATATTATGGCGCAATGACTTCAGGAAAGAATGTTACAACATCACAGCCATCACCTGGGGATGTAATGGATATGTGGGATAGCATTTTGAAGGAAGGCTATGAACAGGTTGTTTACATTCCAATGTCAAGCGGATTAAGTGCTTCATGTCACGCGGCAATTCAGCTTTCAGAAGAATATGACGGAAAGGTTCAGGTTGTTGATGACCACAGAATCTCAGTAACAATGAGAGAGTCAGTTCTTGAAGCAAAATGGATGGCTAATCAGGGAATGACAGCAGAAGAAATAAAAAAGAGACTTGAAGAAAATGCTTACAATTCAAGTATTTACATTGCTGTTGATACTTTAGAATACCTTAAAAAAGGAGGACGTGTTACAGCAGCAGGAGCAGCCATAGGAGCAGTTCTTAACATTAAGCCTGTACTTACAATTCAGGGTGAAAAGCTTGATGCATTCACTAAAGTTAGAGGAATGAAGAAAGCTGAACTTAAGATGTTAGAAGCTATTGAAGAAGACCTTAATACAAGATTTGCTGATGTAGATAGAAAACAGTTAAGACTTGGAGCAGCAGGAACATTCCAGAAACAGGAAGACGCAGACCAGTGGTACAAGATGGTAAAAGATACATTTGAAAACGAAATCCACGATATATATTATGATCCATTGTCATTTAGTATAGGATGTCACGTTGGACCTAATGCAATTGGTATTGGAATAAGTGTTGTTACAAGAGATGAAAAGTAAATATTAAAAAAAGAAGAATCCCTCGGAAAGTATCAGCTTTCGGAGGGGTAATTTTTTTAAAAGGATTAAATACAAACATAATCCCCTTAGTTAGTTGAAATAAACTCCTAAAAATAGTATCATTAGGAGTAAGACTATTTTGTAAATTATAGAAGGCAGGTACGATTATGTATGCAGTTTTTGGATTAGGGAATCCTGATAAGGAATATGATAAAACAAGACACAATATTGGTTTTGATGTTATAGATGAGTTGGCAAGTCAGATGGGTGTTGAGGTGAAGACTAAGAGACACAAGGCTTTATGCGGTATTGGAAATATTGGTGGCGAGAAAGTGATTTTGGTGAAGCCACAGACTTATATGAATCTTAGCGGTGAGTCAGTGAGAGCAGTTATGGATTTCTATAAGCTTGATCCGGAGAATGACATTATTGTTATTTCTGACGATATTAATTTGGCTACGGGAAGAATTAGAATTAGAGCCCAGGGCAGCGCAGGCGGTCATAATGGTTTGAAGAGTATTATTAATCACGCGGGAACTCAGAAGTTTAAGAGGGTGCGCGTGGGAGTAGGTGCAAATGAAGGAAATCTTGTAAATCATGTGCTTGGCAAGTTTAGCAAGGGCGAAAGAGTTTTGGCTGAGCAGGGTATAAAAGATGCAGCCTCAGCAGTTGAAGTTATGATTTTGGAAGATATAAACACAGCAATGAACAAATTTAATTAGAAGATATAAATATAGCATTGAATAAATTCAACTAGAATCTATCAAAATAGTGAAGCCCGGGAGTAGTAAATGAAAAGTTTTGATTATCCACTATTACAATTAAATGAGTTTGAGCAGGTTAAGGTCTGCTTGTCTGAACACAAATCCTGTCAGGTTACAGGGTGTGGGGAATCCCAGCTTGCTCATTTTATTAATGGATTGAGCAATGGCTACAAGCAGAAAGTCATTGTTACTTTTAGTGCAACAAAAGCAAGTCAGTTGTATCAGGATTTAAAGGGCTTTGCGGACGATGTTGTAATGTATCCCGCAAAGGATTTTATTTTCTTTAGTGCGGATGTACACGGAAATCTTATATTGCAACAACGACTTGAATTTATTCAAAAAATAGTTGAAGATAAGCCATTTACGGTGATTTTGACGCCGGATGCCTTTATGGACAAGATAATGCCAATTGAAAAAATCAAAAATAATTATCTTGAAATAGCAGAAGGCAGCATAATTCAGATGGATGCCTTAAAGAGCAAGCTTGTGCAGATGGGATACGAGCCGGTTGTTCAGATTGATGGACTGGGACAGTTTGCGGTGCGAGGAAGTATTGTTGATATTTACACGCTGACAGATGAGGTGCCTTATCGAATTGATTTTTGGGACGATGAGGTTGACATAATAAAGAGTTTTGAGGTGGAAAGCCAGCGTTCAATTGAGAATCTTGAATCGGTAAAAATTTATCCTGCCAGCGAATATTCACTGACTAAGAAAGAAATTCAGGCGGGAATGGCGAAGATTCGACAGGATTTAGACCAAAATGTTGAAAAATTCAGAAAAGATTTTAAGACGGAAGAGGCTAACAGACTTAGAGTTACAGTTGAAGAGTTTCTTACAAATATGGATATTAACCCAAGTCAGGTAGCAGTAGATAGTTATGTAAACTATTTTTATGATAATTTGGTAAGTCTGCTTGACTATTTTGAAAATCCAATATTTTTTATTGATGAGCCAAAGAGGGTAACGGAGCAACTTAACGTGGTTGATGCGGAGTTTGGAGATAGTATGGCTAACCGCCTTCAGAAAGGCTACGTGCTTCCGGGGCAGACAGATGTAATTTGGGACAAAAATCAGATAATTGCCAAGATTGATAGTGGCGAAAAAGTCCTATTTACAGCAATTGCCCAGAAGATTCAGGGATTTAGCGTGGATGATTTTGTGGAAGTGGGATCAAGAAACGTAAGTCCATACAATGGCAAGTTTGAGATTCTTGTTCAGGATTTAAAAAAATATAAAGAGCAAAAATATGCGGTTCTTCTTGTAACCGGTTCAAAAACAAGAGGCCAGCGTTTGGCGGAGGATCTTAGAGAGTTTGAGATTAGCGCATTTTTCGAAGAAGACGGGGAACGTCAGGTTATGCCTGGTGAAGTTATGATTATAAAAGGTCAGCTTCGCAGTGGCTTTATGTACCCTATGATTAAGTTTGTGGCTATTTCAGACACGGATATTTTTGGCGAAAAGAAGAAAAGAAAACGTAGAAAGCATGGCTATTCAGGTACTAATATTTCAAGTTTTACCGACCTTAACATTGGTGATTATGTTGTCCACGAAAACCACGGACTTGGTGTTTATCGCGGGATAGAAAAAATAGAAGTAGACCATATTGTAAAGGATTACATTAAGATTGAATATGCCAAGGGCAGCAACCTTTATGTGTTAGCAACTCAGCTTGATATGATTCAAAAATATGCTGACAGCACGGCGAAACCGCCTAAACTTAACACATTAGGTGGCCAGGAATGGAAAAAAACAAAGACCAGGGTTAAGAAGGCTGTTGCGGATATTGCGAAGGAGCTTGTTCAGCTTTATGCAATAAGGGAGAATAGCAACGGATATCAGTTTTCTCCTGACACGGAATGGCAGAAGGAATTCGAGGAAATGTTTCCATTTGAGGAGACAGATGATCAGCTTAATGCCATATCTGAAGTAAAAAAAGACATGGAAAGCACGAAAATTATGGACAGACTGATTTGCGGAGACGTAGGTTTTGGCAAGACAGAAGTGGCAATTCGTGCGGCTTTTAAGGCAGTGCAGGATGACAAGCAGGTGGCTTATCTTGTCCCAACAACGGTTTTGGCCCAGCAGCACTACAAAACTTTTAAGCAGAGATTTAAGGATTTCCCTGTCAGAGTGGAAATGCTTTCAAGATTTAGAACAAAATCAAATATTGATAAAACAATAAAAGATTTGAATAAAGGTTATGTTGACGTTGTTATCGGAACTCATCGTATGCTTTCAAAAGATGTTAAATTTAAGGATTTGGGACTTTTGATTATTGATGAAGAGCAGAGATTTGGCGTAAAACATAAGGAACAGATTAAAGAATTGAAAAATAATGTTGATGTAATGACTCTTACAGCAACTCCGATTCCAAGAACTCTTCATATGAGCCTTATTGGAATAAGAGATATGTGCGTAATGGAAGAACCACCTCAGGAACGTATGCCAATACAGACTTTTGTTATGGAATACAATGAGGAAATTGCAAGGGATGCCATAAACAGGGAGCTTGCAAGAGGCGGTCAGGTTTATTACGTGTACAACAGGGTTCAGGACATAGCTGAAATGGCAGGAAAAGTTCAGACACTTGTGCCTGATGCCAGTGTTGCCTTCGCACACGGACAGATGAGTGAGCGACAGCTTGAAGAAATAATGTATGATTTTGTTAACGGGGACATTGATGTTCTTGTAACAACTACAATAATAGAAACAGGTCTTGACATACCAAATGCCAACACCATTATAATACACGATGCAGAAAAAATGGGCTTGTCCCAGCTTTATCAGCTTCGTGGCCGTGTAGGCCGTTCAAACCGTACATCGTATGCTTTTTTGATGTATAGCAGAAACAAGATGCTTACGGAAGTTGCGGAAAAGCGACTTGGGGCAATAAGGGATTTTACGGAACTTGGCAGTGGTGTAAAAATTGCAATGCGAGACCTTGAAATCCGTGGTACCGGAAATCTTCTTGGGGCTGCACAAAGCGGTCATATGGAGGATGTTGGTTACGATCTTTATTGCAAAATGCTTAACGATGCCATTAATACTTTAAAGGGCAACAAGCCAATGGATGATTTTGAAACAAAGGTAGACCTGACAGTGGATGCTTTTGTTCCACCTTCATATATTAAAAATGAAGCTCTTAAAATGGACATTTACAAGCGAATTGCAGGAATAGAGACAATGGAAGAATACGAGGATATGCAGGATGAACTTCTTGACCGTTTCGGTGACATACCGAATCAGGTTGAAAACCTTCTCCAGATTGTTTTGCTTAAAAATGCAGCACATCAGGCATATGTTACTGAAATTTCAGGTCATAAAAACAGAATCAAGCTTACAATGTGGAAAGACGCTGAGGTGGATGTGGAAAGAATACCAATTCTTGTCCGCGAGTACAAAGGCAGACTTAAGTTTATGCCTAAAGACGAGCCGTATTTTATTTTTGAGCCAAAACCGGGCACAGGCACAGTAATAGAAAATGCAAGAAAACTGGTAGAATCACTGTCTACATTGAAGGATGAAGAATAGAATAAGGTATGTGAGCTACGACTAAAGCAGTTGAAATATATTGTGAAAATATACAACTGTAGAGTCAGTCACATATGCTGTGATTAAAATAGTTGAAAAGATAAGGTAATGGGAATACATTGCATATAGTGGCAAGTCAGGGGAGGTGATTGTCTTTGAGAAAAAAGTTAATATGTATTTTGGCAGGATTTACAGTTGCGGTGGGACTTGTAGGTTGTGGTCAGGGAAAAGCAGTGGAGGAAACCACGGTGGCTACAAGTGAAACAGGTTCCGAGAGTTCAACAGTTTTAAAGGGAACAGTTTCGAAAAGCTCAACTGGTTCTGACGGGGCAGACACTACTCTTACTATTACTGCAGGCGGTAGTCAGGTTATGCTTGACGAGGTAAGGTATTATGCGTATACAGCCCAGGCAACTTACGAAACTTATTATCTTACAAAGGGCAAGGAAATAGACTGGGACTCAAAAATGGATGGCGATGTGACTTGGGAGCAGGGTGTCAAAAGCCTTGTGCTTGACGATATTTGCAAGAGGGAATGGCTTAATGAAATTTCATCACAATATGATATTAAGCTTACAAAGAAAGAAAAGTCATCTGTTAAAACAAAGGCTTTAGAGTATTTTAAGAACACCAATGTTAAGCTTGCAAAGAAAATAAATATTAGTGAAGGCCGTTTGATTAAGGTTTTTGAAAAGGCAGAAATTGCTAATAAAACTGAGAAAAAGATGGAAAAAGATGGAAGTTCCACGAAGGAAATGTATATAAAATGGAAAAAGGGAAATAATGTTACGGCAGAATCACAATGGAATAACATTAATTTCAAGGAAGCGATATTTACATTGGAGGATGTTAAATGAGAAAGACAGGAAGATGCATATTAAGCGCAGTTATTGCAGTGCTTCTTATGATTGGAGCAATTGATTATGCATTTGTAATAGGAAAGGCAAAGCCGGTAGGCGATTTAAAGACAAGCCAGAGTGAAGTTATTGTTAAAGATTTTATTCACGATAACTATGAGATTAGCGAAAAAAATCCGTGGACTGATTATGGACTTCATCCAATCGAATACACGGAATCAGCAGGAAAGAGCGGTTTTGACCAGGCTATAAGTGCCAAGGCAGCTATTCTTGTGAATGTTAATTCAAAAGAGATTTATTATGAAAAAAACAGCGATGCTAAGATGTATCCGGCAAGCACAACTAAGCTTATGACAGCTTTGACTGTTTTGCAGAATATGAAAACTACTGATATAGTAACAATCGGCAGTGAAATTAATATGATTGCAGCAGATTCAAGTAAGGCAGGTTTTAGTCAGGGACAGGTTGTAACAGTTCAGGAGTTGCTTGAAGGTTTGCTTATTTCATCAGGAAATGACGCAGCCTATGTTTTGGCAAAAGCAGCAGGCGAAGCAATTCTTAAGGACAATATTGCTAACGAAGGAAAAACTTTTACAGCAGCACAGTGTGTTGAGCGTTTTGTTTATGAGATGAATAAGAATGTCCGTGACATGGAACTTGAAAATACACATTTTATGTCACCGGATGGCTATGATGCGGCAGACCAGTACACATCAGCTAGCGACTTGTCTAAGATTGCAATTGAAGCATACAAAAACGAAACAATTCGTAAGATTTGCGGAACACAGTCTGAAAAGTCCGGCACATTAAACAAGACTTGGGTATCAACAAATGCCCTACTGAACAAGTCAGGACAGTTCTACTACCAGTACTGTGTCGGCATGAAAACAGGAAGTACAGGCCTTGCAGGCAAGTGCCTTGTGTCAGTGGCAAAGAATGGCGACACGGAATGCATAAGCGTAGTCTTAAATGACAGCACAGATGAACAGCGCTGGACAGACGCAAAGAAATTGTTGCAGTTTGGCGTGGAGTAAAGCTTAATATAGAAAAATAGATTGATTCACCCCCGTAGGGAATTGGCAGGAGCCAATTCCTACGGGGGTTTTTGTTGTGGTGTGAGTCTATGAATAAACAGAGCAAAAAGGTGTCCGTACCCCAAAAAGAGGAAGAATTGAAATGTCGGGGTACGTTTCTCATAAACACAAACTATACGTGATTCCAAATTCCACTAATAAGTAGAAATTTGCCACAAAAGAAAAACGCTCGCTAGGAAACCTAGCGAGCACCTTTGGTATATGGGGCTTCTACAAAAAAATGGGGGGATAAGTCGAAGCCCTCTATGTCACATTATATTACCTTTTGTTGTATTCTGCAACCTTTTTATTAATTTTTTCTATAGGATTTAATAAATCGCTTATAGAAGCGTCATGATTTAGTCTGTCAATGAATGTTGCAGTGAACTTTGTAATGTCTACATTGATGTACCATTCTCTCTGAAGAAGCTCTGGAGACTGGTAAATTGAGTTAGTTGTCATGATTCTGTAGATAAGTCCCTGTTCGTAAGCTTCATCAAATCTTTCAAGACCGTTAGTAAAGAGACCAAATGTAGAAGCAACAAATACTCTGTTAGCTTTTCTCTTCTTAAGCTGCTTAGCAACATCAAGCATGCTATCACCTGAAGAAATCATATCATCAATAATAAGAACGTCCTTACCTTCAACTGAATCACCAAGGTATTCATGAGCCACAATAGGATTACGTCCGTCTACGATAGTAGTAAAATCACGACGTTTGTAGAACATACCTACATTAATTCCAAGAACGTTAGCGTAGTAGACAACTCTACCCATAGCACCTTCGTCAGGGCTGATAACCATAAGATGATCAGCATCAAGTTTAATGTCATTAACATTTCTAAGAAGATTTTTTATAAACTGGTATGTTGGCATAATTGATTCAACACCACTAATAGGAATAGCATTGTTTACACGAGGATCGTGAGCGTCAAAAGTAAGAATATTGTCTACGCCCATGTTTACTAATTCCTGAAGCATTACTGCACAGTCCATAGATTCTCTGGATGTACGTCTGTGCTGTCTTCCTTCATAAAGGAAAGGCATAATAACTGTAATTTTTCTAGCTTTACCTGCAGCAGCAGCGATAACTCTCTTAATGTCAGCAAAGTGATCATCAGGAGACATATGATTCTTGCAACCGCAAACAGTATATTCAATGCTGTAGTTAGTAACATCATCGATAATGTAAAGGTCTGTACCACGAACAGATTCGCCTAAAGTACATTTAGCTTCACCTGTACCAAATCTTGGTGTTTTCACATCAAGAAGGTAAGAATCTTTAGTATAACCCTTGAAAGTAATAGGTGATTCTTTAGCTTCAATTCTCTGGCTTCTCCAATCAGCAATATAAGCGTCAACTGCTTCGCCTAACTGCTTACTTCCTGATAATGCAACAATTGCAAGTGGTCCTACAGGAATAGATTCAACATATTTTTTGATAGACATTTCAAAATTTCCTCCGTGTGTTAAATAGTAAATTTCTTTTTTATTCTTATATCATCACCAAAAATCTTTAAAGGAGTGTAATTACCCGCTGTACGGGAAAAAATACGCTCTTCATATTTCTGCTGTAATTCCTGTAAAGAAAAATTAGTAGAAATAATAGTAGATTTCTGATGTATAAGTCTCTCATTAAGACAATCAAATAGGGATGATTCAGTAAAGGAGTTAGACATCTCCGTGCCTAAATCATCAATAATAAGTAAATCACAACGAAGCAACTCGTCAAAACTAATCTGACGGTAAATAGTGGTGTTGCTACGTTTAAAGGAATAATCTGCCAACAAATCGAAAAGTTGTACTGCTGAAAGATAAATAACAGAGTAGGATTTTTCGATTAATTCCTTTGCAATGCAGTTAATGAGAAAAGTTTTCCCTGTACCTGCCCTGCCATAGAATAACAGATTATCAAAGGTTTTGTCAAAGTTATTTATAAAATAATGACAATGGTCCACAACAGCGTCAATATTTTCTGCTGCGGAAATCCCTGTATCGGGATCAATGTAGTCATCAGAATACAAATCATATTCAAAAGTATCAAAGTTCTCGCGTTCAAGAATCTCCTTAAGCTCAGAACGGGAATAAAGCAGTCTGACAACCTCTGCCTTAAGGCATTCACAAGGTTTTCCGTCAATAAACCCTGTATCTTTACATTTAGGGCATGTAAAAATCTCATCCAGGTAATCGGCGGAATAACCTCCGGCTAAAAGAGCTGCTTTCTTTTGTTCACTTATAAGGGCAATGTCCTCACGAAGTGTGTCCTTAGCAGAAGAATTGCCTGAAAGAGAAAGTCTAAGGGCACGTCCTGCAAGAACACCAATCTGCCCGTCTAAATCCTTAATAAGAGGAATTTTTTCGTAGACTTCTTCAATACGTCTGTTTAATTTAATTTTATTATTTAATTGACGGTCATTGTAACTGTTTGCAATAACGTCAAATTGATCTCTGGTTAAAGCCATATTAAATCCTTAAAAATTTTTAAAATAAATATCTACAATAATTAGAGTGTTCAAAACCCAAAATTTAATTATAGGAATTGCTTTCAACAATCTTACTATAAAGATACCTTATATTTCAAAGGTAAACAATCCTTTTTTGTAATTAAACGTCCGGATTAATAAAAACCCCTAATAAATATTTCTGCAATAATATGCAATGTCTATTACTTGTTAGACTTAAGCTTGCTGTCTCTGTTGGCAATAAGCTTTCTTTCAAGATCCTTATAGTCATATGTACGCTGGTCAAAAGTCTGCTTCTTAGGTGCAGCCTTAGGAGTCTTAGAATACTTAGCGTTTGCAAAAGGAATATTCTTCTGGAAAGTTTTTGACATTTCCTCAGAATGAAGTTTGTCTAACTTTTCAATATCGCTCATATCCTTAACATTGTTAGTATACCACCTTGTAAGAATACCATCAGTATAATTGAAAAGATTTCCGCTGTGCATATGAGCCATAGTGCGGTTGCATGCTTCAATAATAATTTCGTCGGTAAAACCGTATGTATCAGTCCATTTTGCAATGTAAGCAATCTCTTTTCTTACAGGAACGGTAGGAGCCTGTCCGAAAATCTTATAAATGCTTTTAGAAATGCCTTCTCTGAACTTTTTGTCTGCCTTAGCTTCTTCTATTGAATTTATATCTTTTTTTGCGTATTCAACGGCTCTCTTCTCGATAGAAGATAAAGAGTTAAAACCGTCCCTGATGCAGGCATCCATAATATATTCAATAAAATCTGCATCAAAACAAAGTCCGTCAATCATATACAAAATACTGTTAATGTCATTAGAGCTAAGTGGTCTTCCAAGATAAGTCTGTGCCAAAAGCTGAACGTCATTAAAAGTATCATTATCTGCAAAATCAAGAATCTCTCTTGGTGTATATTTGCGCTTGGCAGGAATAACATGTCCTGTGCTTTCCGGAACAGGAATAGACTCACTCTGACCGGAAGCTGATGCCAAAAGGTTCGTTTCAGTGCTTGTAATACCCTTTACAATATAACGGTTGCGAAGGATAGACTCTAAAGTAATGCCTGAAATCTCATTCCGGCTGTTATAAGACAAAGTAATGAGATTCTGTTCAGCCCAATAGTTAAGAGCACGAATAACGTCAGACTCTAACATATTAAACTTGTCCGCGATTCTTTCAGTTGTAAGCTCATCAGCAATGTCGTTATTGCTGTTAACAAGGCGCAACAAATGAAGATAAATCTTAATAAACTCTCCGTTGGCCCTAGGCATATATTCATCCATAAAAATATTTGATACAGAAGTAAATTCTGCAATGCTCCCTCTATCTAAAACCAATTTACACATTTTGTCTCATAATCCTTTTCGTAAAATTATTATCTCACAAAAATGCACACAAATCCCCGAAAACTTCTGTGAGACTTGAAGACTCCCAGAGAAGTGGTGCAAGGAGAAGTATAGCATAAAGAATTAAAAAATCAACATCACAAATTGGGTGAAATGCCCATTTTTAAAGGGGTTGTGGGCAATGTTAATAATGTTGATAATGTGAATAAAAAGTCGGCATAAAAAGTCGAAAATTAGTGAAACCCTTATAAAATAAGAGAATTGGCAGGTTGCAAAATAACAAAGTTATGTAAACAAAAAATCCACAAAAAATCATTGAGAGTTATCAACGAAATTTTGTGGACATGTTAATAAGTTAATTACCTAGCAAATGTTCCCCGATTTTTACTACATCTCCGGCGCCCATTGTTATCAACAAATCACCTGTTGAACAATTTTCTAATAAAAAATTTTCGATTTCGCTAAAAGATGGGAAATAATATGCTTCAGTACCAAGTTTTTTGATACCTTTCATAACATCTTTTGAGCTGATTCCGAGAGTGTCTTTCTCTCTTGCTGCGTAAATATCTGCAAGAACAACAGCGTCTGCTTCTGATAAAGCTTTGCAAAACTCTGGTAATAAAGCCTTAGTTCTTGTATATGTATGTGGCTGGAAAACAACCCACATCTTCTTATGTGGATAATGTTTAGCCGTCTTAATTGTTGCTCTAATTTCATCAGGGTGATGAGCGTAGTCATCAATAACAGTAATATCACCTAATTTGCCTTTGTACTGGAAACGTCTGTCAGTTCCACCGTACTGCTGTAAACCAGCAATAATGCTGTTATCGTCAATACCCATAAAATGAGCAGCAGCAATAGATGCAAGTGAATTGTAAATATTGTGTTCCCCTGTAACCTTCAAAACGATATGAGTCTTAGTTTCGCCGTTTACAACAAGGTCATAAGAACCTCTTGCAAACTCATCATAAGTAATGTTAGCGGCGCTATACATACTCTTTTCAGGATCAGAACCTACAGTAATAATGTTGCACTTAAGCCCTTCAGTAAAATAGTCAAGGTTATCAATATCGCTATTAATAACAAGTGCACCGTCTTCAGGAATAAGTTCTGCATATCTTCTAAAACTATGTCTAATGTCATCAAGGTCCTTGAAAAAATCAAGGTGGTCTGCAGCCACATTAAGAATAATTCCAATAGTAGGTGCAAAAGATAAGAAGCTGTTAGTATATTCACAAGCTTCAGTAATCATATTGTCTGAATGACCAATACGTGTGTTGCCGTTAATTGCCGGCATAATTCCACCAACTAAAATAGTAGGGTCGGTATTTGCTTCAAGCATAATCTGTGAAAGCATTGAAGTTGTTGTAGTCTTGCCATGAGTTCCTGAAACACCGATGGCAGTATGGTAATTCTTCATAATCTGACCTAAAAACTCAGCTCTTGTCAAAAGAGGAATATTCATCTCTGTAGCAGCTACAAGTTCGGGGTTGTCAGCCTTAACTGCAGCAGTATATATCAAAACTTCTGTATCGGCAGCCACATTAGAAGCCTTCTGGCCATAGTAAATAGTTGCTCCAAGAGATTCAAGGTGTTTAGTTATTTCAGATTCTCTTGAATCAGAGCCTGTAACAGTGAAGCCTTTAGAAAGCATAATCTCTGCAAGTCCGCTCATACTAATTCCGCCAATTCCTGTAAAATGGATCTTTGCCGGAGTATTAAAATCTAGTTCGTACATAGTTGTTTATTTCATCCTTTCTTAAGAAAAAAATTAAAAGACGAAAACGCCTTTCTACTTATTAATTAAGTATACTCTTAAATGATTTATTTTTAAAGACTGAAAAAAGAAAAAAAAACAGGAAAATAAAAACTCTTTTTAAAAAAATTAAGCAAATAATAAAAAACACGAAAAAGTAATAAAGAAATTGGTAATTTTGCATAACACATGTAGAAAAAACAAGAAATTTAGAGAAAAAATACACAATAAAATTCATTGAAACTCTTTTATTGAAAGGGGGTTAGTGCTATAATTAACTCATCAATTATTCGCAGCGAGGTGAGGGACATGATTAAAAAAGAAATGATTGCAATGCTGTTAGCAGGAGGACAGGGAAGCCGTCTCGGTGTTTTAACAGCAAAAGTTGCAAAACCTGCAGTTGCATTTGGAGGAAAGTATAAGATTATTGATTTTCCACTTAGTAACTGCATTAACTCAGGCATTGATACAGTAGGTGTTTTAACACAGTATCAGCCACTTAGACTTAACTCCCATATTGGAATTGGTATTCCATGGGACTTAGATCGTAATATTGGAGGCGTTACGGTTCTTCCGCCATACGAAAAAAGTAAGAACACTGAATGGTATACAGGTACAGCCAATGCCATTTTCCAGAACTTAGACTATATGGATTCATATAATCCTGATTATATACTTATTTTATCAGGTGACCATATTTATAAGATGGACTACGAGGTTATGCTTGATTATCATAAGGCTAATAAGGCAGATGTTACAATTGCAGCAATGCCTGTTCCAATTGAGGAGGCAAGCAGATTTGGTGTAGTAGTTACAGATGAGGATCACAAGATTACAGAGTTCCAGGAGAAGCCGGAACATCCAAAGAGTAATCTTGCATCAATGGGTATCTACATATTTAGCTGGCCGGTTCTTAGAGAAGCATTGATTAATCTTAAAGACCAGCCTAATTGTGACTTTGGTATGCATATTATTCCATATGTTCACAGAGAAGGAAAAAGAATTTTTGCATATGAATATACAGGATATTGGAAAGATGTAGGAACATTAAAGTCATATTGGGAAGCCAATATGGAATTAATTGATATTGTGCCTGAATTTAATTTATATGAAGAATTTTGGAAGATTTATACTAAGAATGATGCTTTACCACCACAGTATCTGTCAGACAGTGCAGAGGTGGAGAAGAGTATTGTAGGCGAGGGCTGTGATATATACGGCGGTGTTTATAACTCGGTAATAAGTGCGGATGTAGTGATAGAAGAAGGAGCGGAGGTTCACGATTCCATTATTATGCATGGCACCAGAATTAGAAAAGGAACTAAGGTTTACAATGCCATTATTGCAGAGAATGTTGAAGTTGGACAGGACTGCGAAATCGGCATTGGAGAATATGCAGACAGCTTGTTAAGTCAGAAGATTTATAATTGTGAACTTGCTGTTATTGGAGAAGGTTCAAGTATACCGGATGGTGTAAAGATTGGAAAGAATGTAGCAATATCAGGAAAGACGGAAATTACAGATTATCCGGACGGAAAGCTCCCATCAGGTGGCTATATTATTAAGGCAGGTGAGATTTAATGAGAGCAATAGGAATAATTTTAGCAGGTGGAAATAACAGTAAGATGCGCGAACTCTCAAAGAAGAGAGCAATTGGAGCAATGCCTATAGCAGGAAGCTATAGAGCTATAGATTTTTCATTAAGTAATATGTCTAATTCACATATTCAGAAGGTAGCAGTTTTAACACAGTACAATGCGTGGTCATTAAATGAACATTTAAGTTCATCTAAATGGTGGGATTTTGGTAGAAAACAGGGAGGATTGTTTGTATTTACACCATCTATCACATCAGACAATGGATTCTGGTATAGGGGAACTGCAGATGCCATTGCACAGAATATGGCATTTTTAAAGAAGAGCCATGAACCATATGCAATTATTGCATCAGCAGATGCAGTATACAAGCTTGATTACAACAAAGTATTAGAAAGACATGTTGAAACAGGCGCAGACATTACAATTGTCTGCAAGGATATCGGTTCAACAGAGAAGGCTTTAGCATACGGTGTTGTAACAACAGATTCTAACGGCAGAATCGTTGATTTTGAAGAGAAGCCGGGCGAAACAACAAGCTCAAAGATTTCAACAGGAATTTATGTAATCAGAAGAAGATTACTTATCCAGTTAATTGAGCAGTGTATGGCAGAAGATAATTATGATTTTGTAAACGACATAATTATCAGAAACAAAGATACAAAGAGAATATATGCTTATAATCTTGATTCTTATTGGCAGAATATTTCTAACATAGACAACTATTATAGTTGTAATATGGATTTTCTTAAACCGGATGTAAGGGATTTCTTCTTTAAACAGTATCCGGACGTATATTCAAAAGTGGCTGATTTGCCACCGGCAAAATATAATCCTGGTTCAAAAGTAAGAAACAGCTTAATTTCAAGTGGTTGTATCATTAACGGTGAAGTGGACGGATCCGTGGTATTCCATCAGGCATACATTGGAAACAATTGTGTAATCAAGAACTCAATTATTCTTAATGATGTTTATATTGGAGACAACACAGTAATAGAGAATTGTATAGTTGAAAGCCACAGCACTATTAATCCTAACGAGAAATTAGGAAGCGAAGATAGCGAAGTACAGATTATTAATGAGAGAAACTTCAGATATAGTTTGTAGAAGTAATCTAAGGGTTGTACATAAAAATACTTAGGCAAATATAATAGAAAGGAAGCGCAGGTGTATTACAGGTACACCTGTACCTCAAAGCAGGAAATTGAGGAAGGACATAATTATGAATATTACAGATGTAAGAGTTAGAAAAATGACAAAAGAAGGAAAGATGAAAGCAGTTGTGTCAATTACTATTGATGATGAATTTGTAGTACATGACATTAAAGTAGTTGAAGGAGATAAGGGATTATTCATTGCAATGCCTAGCAGAAAAGCAGCAGATGGTGAATACAGAGACATTGCTCATCCAATCAACTCAGGTACCCGCAACAATATCCAGAAGATAGTTCTTGAAGCTTACGAGAAGGCCTTACTTGAACCGGAAGCTGAATAGAAAATTATAAACAATAAAATAATATCTAACTAAAAAGGCTACAGCTTGCGGAAACGTGTGTACCGACCCCCAAAAGTTAGACCTAAAAATCTAACGATTGGAGGTCGGTA
>ERZ834382.884-NODE-884-length-30193-cov-15.020207_pt1 | contig 30193 bp, 24 predicted proteins | sample MGYA00519692_ERZ834382 | MGnify/ENA primary metagenome ERZ834382 (study PRJEB31850, sample SAMEA3708751) | human gut metagenome | biome: human gut; feature: human-associated habitat; material: faeces | place: China | collected 2014 ...
CGTAGCTGTTGGCAGGCACCCACATATTTGCGTCCTTGTACATCATGCCGCTGCCGGCGTTGAAGAAGTAGTAGTCCTCGCCGATCTTCGTCAAGCCTTTTGCGCACTCGCCCTTAACAAAGTAGTAAGTACCGCCATTGATGTCCACGAACCCGTCGATCACCATCTTGCCGTCAGGATCAAAATGGTAAGTCCTCGCCTCAATTTTGTAACCGTTTGTCTTCGAGATCCAGTAATCGCAGTTACGAACGATCTCGCCGGTGGATGTACGCGCATAGTAGAAAGCGCCATCAACACAAATCAGACCTTCGCCAACCTTTACGCCGTCGACATAGTAGTACTTCGAGCCATCGCCCGGGCAAATGCCGTTTTTGGATGTATCTTTATCATGAATGATGACGCCATCGGCATCAAAGCAATACCGGTAAGCCGGCAGCGGCAGGCCGTTATTCTTGTCCACCTTATAGTTGCCGTCTTTTACCGCCTTACCGTCTTCGCCAAAGTAGTAATAGTGATAATGCGGCTGCGCCTCGCTGCCGACGTTGATGCGGATCAGACCGGGGAATGCAACATTCTCGCCGTTGGCGATCCAGTAGGTATCCGCTCCCTCGACGCACAGACCGTTTTTGCCAACCTGGGTAAACTGCGCAGTATATGTCGCATCGGAAGTAACGGGAACGATCTCCTGATCCCAACCGGCAAACACATAGCGATAACGCGCAGTTTCGGGTTTTTCGGGCGTGCCCGGGAAGGTCGGTGTTTTCCCCTTCTCATACACTTGAGTGGTTTGCGTACCGTTAACGACCCAAGTGATCACAGCGCCGGATTTGGGAATGACTTCGCCCTTTTTCAGAAGCTCATTGCAAACACTGCAGTAAGTATCACCGGTATAGCCGTCCTTTGTGAGCGTAGGGTCTTTGGCATCACGGACAACCTGCTTGTGGCCGATGGCAGGAATGGCCTTCTGCGCAACGATGACCTCGTTGCAGACAGAGCAGTGTTTGCCCTCCGTCAGACCGGTCTTCGTGCAGGTCGGCTCGACTGCGGGGTCAACGACCACGGCGTGCCCCTTGGCAGAGATAATTTTCTGCGCAACGATGACCTCGTTGCAGACGGAGCAGTGCTTGCCCTCCGTCTTACCGGGCTCGGTGCAGGTCGGTTCGACTGCGGAGTCAATGACTACGGTGTGCCCCTTGGCAGGGATGATTTCCTGCGCGGCGATGACCTCGCCGCAGACAGAGCAGTGCTTGCCCTCCGTCTTACCGGGCTCGGTGCAGGTCGGCTCGACTGCGGGGTCAATGACCACGGTGTGTCCCTTGGCAGGGATCACTCTCTGCGCAACGATGACCTCGTTGCAGACGGAGCAGTGCTTGCCCTCCGTCTTACCGGGCTCGGTGCAGGTCGGTTCGACTGCGGAGTCAATGACTACGGTGTGCCCCTTGGCAGGGATGATTTCCTGCGCGGCGATGACCTCGCCGCAGACAGAGCAGTGCTTGCCCTCCGTCTTACCGGGCTCGGTGCAGGTCGGCTCGACTGCGGGGTCAACGACCACGGCGTGCCCCTTGGCGGGGATTTCTTCCAAGCCGGAGAGGATCGCACCGCAAACAGAGCACTTCGTGCCGGCCTTATGGCCGGGCTCGGTGCAGGTGGCCGGTTTTTCGGGGATCTGAACAGGCGTGTGGCCGGTCGCGCTGATGGCCTCTGTTTTTGTCTCATTGCAGCGCGTGCAGGTAAACGTCTTGACACCGGCGTTTTCACAAGTCGGAGCGGTCGTGATCACACCATTGTCCCAAGCGTAGCCAAGCGCGGGAATGACCTTGCCGTCTGCGATCTTTTCGTTACAATCCTTGCAGTAGGTGTCGCCAGTATAGCCGGTCGTGGTGCAGGTGGCATCCTTCGCGCCGCGAAGCTCCTTACTCTCATGCGCGCAAGGCTTTCCGCCCCATGTGCCTCGGACATAGTCGATGGTATTGCCGGTCTGAGCCTTCGCAGTCTCAAAGTAGGTGCCGTCGGCGTTGTGCAGCTTTGCGGGTGTGATGGGGATCTCATGTGCCGTCACGCTGCCCTTCTGCGTGTACTGATACGTCTTGGTCTCCGTTCCGGGGGTACCCTTCTGGTTGTAGGCGCCGGTACCGGCGCTGGAGCAGATGTCCGCGCCGCTGGCGGTGGTATAGATGCCGCCGATGGCGGTCAGTGTACCGTTGACGTCCACCTTTACATCCGCTAGAGGCGCACGCTTACCTGTCCGTCCGGGGGCAACGACTACCGACATGTACTGTACATCACCGGCGCCGCAGTAGCCGCCCCACTCGTCACGGTCATAGATGTAGATGCTCTTGCCGCTGGACACCACCAGCTCGGCGTCCTTGGTGATGGTGGTCTCCACGCCGGGCAGCAGCGCCGCCGTCTGGTTGATAGTCAGCTTGCTGCCGGTGTTCAGATTTATGGTCATGTTGTTGGTCAGCGGCAGAACATAGCTGCTGGAGCTGACGCTCATGCCTGCCAGCTTCAGGTTCAGGCTGTTGAGCTCTGCCTCACCGTTGATGGTGTAGATGATGCGATCGGTGGCGCCGTCATACGCCTTGGTCAGACTGCCGGAGACAATTTTGAACATGCCTTTGTCCCCGATAAAGGGAATGGAGGTGGGGTTGATCTTCCTCATGGCGTATACCGCAGTATACACCGTCTCGCTGGCGCCGGCGTGCAGGGTCAGGGGTACCTCCACATTCTGCACGGCGTACTGGCTAAAGGGGAACACCTTGTTGCCCATTTCAGAAGATGCCGAGCCGCCGCGGAAGTCCAGAATCTGGTACCATTCGTAGACAGAGCCGCCGGACTCCACGGTGACGGCGCCGCTGCCGGAGATGAAGCCCCATGCGTACAGGCTTGCGCCGGACTGCACGGTGATGGCGCTGCCGGACTCCATTTTGATGTAGCCGTAAGGCCCGACGATGCGACCCTGCTGACCGCCGGAGGCGGCATAATACTGGCCACCGATGCTGATGGCCGCCCCGTTTGCAAGGGTGAGGGAGCTGCCCGCCGCCATGGTCAGCGTCCGGAAGGGCTTAGCGGCCGGGGTAGAGGTGATGGCTGTCGGGGTACTGGTATAGCAGGTCTTGGCCTCGTCGAAGGGGATCAACAGGGTGACCGTGCTGGGGATGGTATAGTTCCCCGTGATCTTACCGCTCTCGGCGAGCGTGATGGTCGCGGGCAGCTTCTTCTGCGCCTCCGCGATTGCGTCGTTCAGGTCGTCAAAAATCTGGCCGCCGGCCTCAAAGAGCGCCAGCTCCTTGCTGACGAACCGCGCCGTGATGGTACGGTCACTGTCAAAGTTCAGAGCGGTCTTGGCATCGGTGCTGATGCACTTTCCGCTGGCCACATCGTACCACCCCTTGAAGCGGTAGCCCTCCGCCGGGGTCGCCTCCACCTGATAGGCGGTCATGGAGCTCTGGGTGTGGGTGTACACCTCGGTGATATTCCGCCCGTCCACGGTATAGGAGCCGTTCTCGGCGGGCTGGAAGGTCACGGTGGCGCTCACATCGGCCACCAGCTTCACGTTGGTCATGGTGATCTTGGTGTCGGCGCTGGTGCTGCCGGATTCGATCTCCACCTCAACGGTGCCGCCGGCTGCAAGCTCCATGCTGAAGCTGCCGTTTGCGGTGGTCGTGGTGTTGTTCACCAGAATCGTACCTTCGCTTACCACGACGGTATAGTCAAAGGACAGCGTCGCCTTTGTGGTCTTCTTGTTGGTGATGGTCAGCGTAGAACGATAGTTACTGCCACCGCTGCAGCCTGACCCAGACGTAGACCGAGCCTTACCGATGATCTGCGTGCTGCTGGCGCTCCACGCGTTGTCCGCGTCGCCGGAGAAGCTCAGGCCGATGCTCTCGTCAGCCAGCCCGATAACGGTGCCGCTGTTTGCCGCATACGCAGGCATGGCGATGTTGGGAAGCAACACGAACACCATGCACATACACAGCACAAGGGAAAGGAAGCGCCGATACATATTTTTCATTTCCTTCCTACCTTCTTTCCTTTCTTCACTCTGTGATTTCTATTATTGACCTCTATGTAAACACTGAGTCCTGCCGCAAATGCAAGCGCGGCCCAGATATGGGACAGATGAAACAGCATCCCCGAGCTCGATGTCCGAAAGAACTCGATAACAAACCGGAACGCACCATAGCTTGCCATGTAGAGTGGGTAACAGGTGCCGGGGTTTTCATCCTTTTTCACACGGGGAATGAGCAGGATCAGCATCACGATGTAATACACCAGCTCCAGCTCCCTTGTTGGACAGCGCAGCTGCGTTCCTGGTATGATCAGGCCGGTGCAGCACCCGGAAAGGATGCAGTTGATGCGGGCGCACATGACTGTAAAGATCATGCAAGGCGTAAAGACATCAAAGGTCTCTTTCATCGGCCGCTTGAAAAGCTTTGCACCGAGCCAGTAAGCCACCGGCATAAAGAACACTCCGCCAAACAGGCTCATGTTGCCGAGGGTGGCTTTGTCAAATCCGGTTTCAAGAAAGGCGAATACCTTCACCGTCAGCACGCCGAAAACGGTATGAAAAATTGCCAAAGGGATTGCCGCATACCATGCCATGTTTAGCCGATCCCGCATGAGAACAAGCCATGCGGCGCTGCCGGCAAACCCGATGCCGAGCAGGATCCACAAGGAAACTTCGATGGTACTCACCTCATTTCTTCTATTGCACCTCGACGCCGCATTGCTTACGCATACGGATCACCTGAGCAGGCACTCCTGCAGCGATCGCATAGTCCGGGACATCCTTTGTCACGACCGCGCCCGCCGCAATGATGCAGCCATTTCCGATGTGTACGCCCGGCAAAATCAAAACACGGTCTCCGATCCAAACATCGTCTCCGATACAGACAGGCAACTCGGCTTCAAACCCCTGTTCCATCATAGGAACATCCGTCCGCTCAAAACAGTGATTTCTTGTGATAATCGTGACATCCGTCCCCATCATCACACAGCGGCCAATGTGACAAGTACCATAAATTTTGGCATTGATGCCGATTCCGGAATCGTCACCAAGAGTCACTTTTGCAGAAAAGGTAGCATTTTTCTCAATATTTACCCGTTTTCCACAATCGGCCAGCATCCATCTTCCGCAAAACCGGCGTAAAGCCGTCTGGCCAAGCTTTAAGCTGCTATAGGAAGGCGGTAAGTGCTTCGCAACCGTATGATACAGCAAAGCACCGAGTCTGCGCTTTAACTTTGGGATAGTCATCCCGCACCTCCCTGAAAGCCTTCCAGATGGTTGATCTGCTCGATGAGATCATTGACGAAACTCTGCAGTGCATTGATATGAGCGTATTCGTCCGCCGTCCACGCAGCGTCTTTCGGGATCTCGTGGATATCCAGCCAGATAGCCGTCTGCGCACCGGATGCATCCGGTGCACTGCCAAGAGCATAACCGCTCCCGTTTTCGCCGATGGACAGCACAAACAGCAGCACGTCATCCGTTCCAACCGGCGCAGATACGCGCACGGCATACTGCCCATCCGCAGAGACATCCGCGATCCGGCAGACCGCTGCCAACTCCTGCGGCAGCACAAGGTCTCCGACCGGAGTGGACAGCTTTGCATCCGCGGATACGGGTATTGGCTCTGCGCTCTGCAGCGGTGTGAGCGTGTCCGCAGGCTTATGGCCGCGAACCAGCACCACAACGAGAACGGCAAGCGCGATCACAGTGATCACTGCGATCACGATCGGCAGCGGTTTTACACCACCACCAGATGCTTTTTTGACCGGTTGATTTTCTTGTTTCAAACGGTTTCCCCCCCCTTTGCATTTGAATCGATCGAACCAAAACATCAGAAACGTTATGGGTTTCTTTCTCTTGGCGTTTCCCTGGTACCCCGGTGCATTGCCCGCAAAGCTTGGGAAAAGGTCATCTCTTCCCGGTATGCACCGTACCGCTTCAGGCAAAAGCGCAGGCACAGCGGCACTGCAGCCGCACCGAATGCCGCCCGATACAAAACGCCCTGATCGTAAAAATACTTTTCATCAAAGCCGTGAAAACAGGTGGACGCGTCCTTGGCACAGGTACCCAGACAGAAGCTGCTCGTATACACTCGAAGCCCTCGACGAAACGCGTCACACAAAAACAGCGTGTCCTCCCCGTGGGCATAGTTCGTGCCGCCGCCGAAGATCGTGGAAAACCAAATGTTCGCACGGCGCTGGCTGTCACGGCGGATAGAGCAAACGCACGTCCCATACCGCAGAGCGCGATGAAAACGCAGACGACCATCGCGGTTTTTGACCTGGCGGATCACACGCCCGCCCTGCGTAATGTCCAGGGAAAAAAGGATCATATCCGCATCCGGATGCTGCGCATAGGCGCGGCGCACACCATCGGCATAACCGTCGGCATAGCAGATATCATCGTCGGCAAAAAGCAGGATATCTCCGGCAGCGTGCAGCAGCGCAATGTTGCGGTTGACGCCGACGCCCCGCGTGTCCGTGGTGATCATGCGCAACGTGCGTCCAGCGTTTAACTGTGTCTCTTTGCGGTATCCGTCGGCCTGATTTCCAAACACGGCATCGCCGGTAATGTGCATTTTATCCGCGATCGTTAAGTCTTTCTGCCCCATGGTGACGCAGACAACCTCTACTCTATCCATACATTCCTCCGGCAGTCAGCGGATGCTCCGCGTGTAGACATCAATACGCATTGCCTGCTGTGCGGCAAGATAATGCGTGTAGGAGCGCTCGAGATCGATGATTGCCGCGTGCTCCTTACACCTGCGCTCCGACGGAGACGGAAGCGCACGCCAGTTGCCGTACAGCTGCGTCAGCAGCGCGTCATAATGCGCCGTGACCGGAAACACGCCATCCTCAAACGGGAGCTCGACCGACTCTGTCAGCCACTCACGCGGGAGCAGATTTTTTTCATACCGTTTTCCGGCCGCCAGAAACGAATGAAGCAGCGCGGTCCGGTCGTCTCCTCTGCGTATACAGAGCGTTTCCAACGCCCGGCGCGGCAGCAGGCGGCAAAGCTGCATGAAGGCTTTTTTCGCCGCGCTGTCCGTCTCATAGCCGCGCGCATAGAGTGCCTTTGCAATGATCGCCTTGGACGCCGCAAATTGCAGCCGCCGCATCAGCGGCCGATCCGAAAGATTGTCGCACGGGAAAATGTCTATGTAGACGCCCTGATGGACAAGCGGGTCTTTCGGATGATATTTTTCGATGCAGGCCGTATGGTTTCTGCGCAGCTTGGAAAACTGCATGGGCCAGTGCGCGCTGTTTTCCCGCTGCACATAGTAGCGCTCAGGATCAAAGTCCCCCGCCGCCTCCGTAAGCAAGCGGTCATATTCGCTGCGCATGAGGATCACATCCACATCATCGTCCCACGGGATGAAGCCGTGGTGACGAACGGCGCCCAACGCCGTTCCGGCGAAGAGCTGATAGGATATATGGTGCTTACGGCACACGGCGTCAAAGTCCTTGAGCATCTCCAGCAGGAGCGTCTGATGCGCAGTCAAAACCTTCACTTCTCCCATGGTTAGATTCTCCCGTGCTTACGCACGCCATGGAGTGCGTAAGAAAAAAACGCGCAAGCGGATCGTGGCAGCGAGAGCCGCTCAACATCCCGGTAGATCCGCCAACGGTATCTGGCAGATTTGAGCTTATCGCTCGAACGAGAGCCCTTCGCAACACGGTAGTCCGCCAAAGTTTCTCTACTCGCCAAGGTCCGGAAGCCGGAACGCATCAGCTCCAGCCAGAGCGCATAGTCCTCGTGATAATACTGCGCACAAAAACGATGGTCACGTAAAGCATCCCGCCGAATCAGCACAGTGGAACAGCTGAGCACACTTTCCTCGAGCATGGCATGATAGGACGTCGTTTCCGGAACGATGAAATCCGACAAATGGCAGCCGTTTTCATCTATCATCGCATACGAACAATAGACAATATCCGCATCCGAACTCCTCGCCACGGCAAGCTGTTTTTCCAGCTTCTGCGCACGCCACCTATCATCACTGTCAAGCAGCGCGATCCATTCCCCCTGCGCGAGATCAAAGCCTCGGTTTCTTGTGCGTGCAACACCCATGTTCTGCGGATTGCACAAGACCTGAATGCGTGCATCCTGTTGTGCATAGCTCTCTGCGATCTCTACTGTGCGGTCAGCAGAACCGTCATCGAGGATCAGCAGATTCCAGTTTTCATACGTCTGGGCGCACACGGAAGCAATGGCTTCCCCGATGTATTTCTCAGCATTGTATGCGGGCATGATCACGGAAACCAGCGGCTGCTTGTCGGCCGCACCGGTCAGAGTATCTTGTTTCATGGCACTCTCTTTTCCAGCAGCCTTGCACATTTCTCCCAATCCTGATAGCCGCTGCCGAGCATATGGATGTCGCTGCCGAGATAGCGCACGCAGCCGCCTTCGATCCAGGTGAGATAGCGCTTGCGGTGCAGCGGCTTTGTCAGGCACGCGGCATTGAGCTGCAGCGGCACACCGTCGCGCGCCAGCTGCTCGATGTCCGCAGCCGGATAGCGCTCGGCGTGTGCGAGGATAATTTGTATATCCTGCAGATCCAGCAGCTGATACAGCGTGTCCCAGATAGACTCCGGCCACGCATAAAACGGCATTTCGAGCAGCAGCTCATTCGTGCCCTCGCGGCACAGGCGGTGCAGGCCCTCAAGCCGCTCCATCCCGTCGCAGATGAGCACCTCCGCACCGAGGCAAATCTGCGGCGCTTGTTCCGGCAGATGCGCACGCAGCAGCTGCGCGCACTCCTCCCTGCGGCGCAGGAAGGATTCCGCCGATTCCTTGTGCGGGTAAAAGTGCGGCGTCGCGCAGACCGTTCGGATGCCGGCCGCAGCCGCCATATCCAGCTGCCGCAAAGACGTCTCAAGCCTGTCGCTCCCATGGTCACAGCCGGGCAGGACGTGTGCATGATAGTCCAGCGACAGGTCGATCCCGCCGTTACTGCGCTTCATAGGGATCGGAATACGAATACTTATATCCGTACTTGCCGCCGTATTTGTACTTATACTTATAGGCGTATTTTCCGGACTTCATATTCATGTCGTTGAGCACCACGCCGCACAGGTTCCCGCCTGCGCGCAGCACGGCGTCCTTGGCGTCGCTGAGCTCGTCCGTGGTCGTCACACCGGATTTCGTCACGAGCACCACACCGTCCACATAGGTGGAAATGATCTGCGCATCCGCCACCGTGTTGATCGGCGGCGTGTCGATGATCACATAATCGTAGGTCTTGGCACTCTCCGCCACGAAGCGTCTCATCCGCTCGGACGAGAGCAGCTCGGACGGGTTGGGCGGGATCGTACCGGTGCAGACGATCCACAGCGGCAGATCCGTCACCTTCACAAGCTCGAGCCGGCTGATCTTCGCCAAAAAGTCACACAGGCCGGCAGTGCTTCGCACTTTCCACAGACGCCGCTGCGTCGGCTTGCGCATATCCGCATCGACAAGCAGCACGCGCTTGCCGAGCATGGCGTAGCTGATGGCGATGTTCGCCGCCGTGAGGCTCTTGCCCTCTGAGGGCTTTGCGCTCGTGATGGCAAAGGTCGAGCAGGGGCGCTCCTTATCCGCCGTCATGCAAAACAACAGGCTGGTGCGCAGCTTTACATAGGCCTCCTTGATCGCAAACGGCGACTCATTGGTCAGCAAACGCTTCCGGTTTGCCCGAACCGTTTCCCTCGTTGTTTTCCGAGCATTTTTCTTTTTCATGGTAAAGCACCGCACCTCCTTCCGTCAGCGCCCACTCCGCACAGGCGTCATTTGTGATGTTGATCTCCGGTATCATGCCGAGGATCGTCACATTCGCCGCGCATTCAATATCCTCCGGCAGGTAGATCGTTGTATCCGCCAGCATACGCAGCACAAGAATGACCGAGATCACGATCACGCCAATCACAAAGCCGATCGCACTGTCAAACACGGTTCTCGGCGCAGTCTTTTCCGACGCGACCTCCGGCTGGTCGACGACCTCCACGCCGCCTGCCTTGGTGATGCGGATGATCTCTGTCGGCGCGACCTTCGCAAATGCGCCCGCGATCCGGCAAGCAAGCTTTGGGTCGGTAGAAGTCACCACCACCTCCAGCAGCTGCGTGTCCGAAATGACGGAGACCTTCACCATGCGATTGAGTTCTTTTCTCGACAGTGCCGTCTCCCCACGGATATCCGTCAGGACGGAATCCAGGACGGAATTGCTCTCCAGGATCTTGGAATAGGTTGTAGCAAGGCTCTCCGCAGCCTGCAGGTCGCTGTTGTTGATCGTTCCTTGCGCGGTATTATTCGTACTGTTGTAAACGTAAAAGCTCACGCGGGACTCATAGGTCGGCGTGACAAACACGCTGATCGCCATGTAAACCAGCGCAGCCGCAACGATGCCCGCCAGCAGCACCCAGTGGAGCTTGGACAGCAGGATCTTCGCAACGTCCCACAGCGACAGTTCCGTGCCACCGGCAGGTCTATGCGTTCTTTGACTTTCATTCATACAGTGGGTCGTCCTCCAAATGTATTTTCTTCATCGCGCGCCGTCTCCGCAAAAAACCACGCGGATCGTTTTCAGAATACAGAGCAGATCCATCCAAACCGACCTGTGTTCGATGTACTCCATGTCGTACACGATCTTTTCCTCCGGCTTGAGGTCGTAGCCGCCGTTGACCTGCGCATAGCCGGTCAATCCGGGCGTCACGGCCAGACGGTTGGAAAAGCCGACGATGTATTCCTCAAACAGCCTGTAAAAGCACGCGCGCTCCGGCCTCGGACCGACAAAGCTCATGTCGCCCTTGAGGATGTTCCAGATCTGCGGCAGCTCATCCAGCCGCGTCCGGCGCAAAAACGCACCAAAGCGCGTACAGCGCCCATCATCCGCGTCCGCCCAGCGCGGTCCGTCCCGCTCGGCGTCTTGGCACATGGAGCGAAACTTATACATAGTAAACGGCTTGCCGTCCTTGCCCAAGCGCTCCTGCCGAAAGATCGGATCGCCCGGCGAGTCGAGCGCAATGATCAGCGCGATGACCGACATCGGCAGTGCCAGCACAGCCAAGCCCACCAGCGCACCGGAAATGTCGAACGCGCGCTTGAGCGCAAGATACGCCCGCTTTTCGGCGACACGCGGCCGCTCTATATACATCGCGCGCTGCGCGGTGCAATTTTTCACGCCCGGATAGGAAACCACAGTCTCCATCATTCTCGCCCCATCTCTTTCTCTTCTCAGCTCTACCCACGGCGTCCGAAGCAGGCGCATTCCACGCCGCCTGAAACTGAACACCATGTTGATTACCCATGGGGGGGGCTGGTAGACAACACCAGTTAAATTATAGCACATTTCTGTAAGAAATCAACTTCTTCGGCAAAAAATATGCGTTACATTTTGAATTTTACAAAACCATTGTACGCGCCCGTCTCCGCGCCGACCCCGGCAAGGACGCAGTGCATGGCCCGGCCGAAATCTGCACGAGCCGGCCGCTCTTGTGCGCTCACGCCGGACAAGTGTGCGAGCGCGCGCCGCGAAGCGGTACTTTTTCACATATCAGCGAAAAAATACCGCGATCGGTCGGAATTTTTGTGCCGTGCTCCCATGGAAAATGCTGCGTCGGGAATTGACTTTTTCTGTCGCGTCTGAGATAATGAACACATTGAAAGCACAGGCAACTGACGGAACGTGGAGCACACCACATGGGAGCCTGCTGTAATACGAACTGTCGACCGTCTGGGCAAACCTGTGACCATGGGACTCCATGGGCAACGGGTTTACCCTTTTTTTATTTTCATTTCATCTTTTTAAGGAGGATCTCATGAAAAAAGTAGCAGTCATTATGGGCAGCGACTCTGATTGGCCGGTCGTCAAGGCGGCCTGCCAGCAGCTCGACGCCTTTGGAATCCCCTACGAGGCGCACATCCTCAGCGCGCACCGCTCCCCGGCCGCCGCGGCGGACTTCGCCAAAAACGCCCGCGCCAACGGCTTCGGCGTGCTCATCTGCGCAGCCGGAATGGCGGCACACCTCGCGGGCGCGTTCGCCGGCAACTCCACCCTGCCGGTCATCGGCATCCCCATGAAGGGCGGCGCGGTCGACGGGCTCGACGCACTGCTGTCTACCGTGCAGATGCCCAGCGGCATCCCGGTTGCGACCGTGGCCATCAACGGCGCAAAAAACGCCGCCGTGCTCGCGGCGCAGATCCTCTCCGTCAGCGACGAGGCGCTGGCCGAAAAGCTCGATGCGCAGCGTGTCGAGATGGCGCAGCAGATCGCCGCGAAGGAAGCCAGGCTTCAGGCGGAGCTGTCCTGCTGAGCGACGGCGCAGCGCCCCCCTTTTCAGGACAACGAACATCCACACAACCCCGATCAACAATTATTTTGGAGGTATCATCATGGAACTTGTTTACACAGGCAAAACCAAAAATGTCTACGCGCTGGAAAACGGCAACTTCCTGCTCAAGTTCAAGGACGACTGCACCGGTAAGGATGGCGTGTTCGATCCCGGCGAGAACGCCGTGGGCCTGACCATCGACGGTGTGGGCGATGTGAACCTGCGCATGAGCATCTACTTCTTCGAGAAGATCAATGCCGCCGGCATCAAGACCCACTATGTCAGTGCCGACCTGAGCAATACCACCATGGAAGTCCTCCCTGCCAAGGTCTTTGGTCACGGTCTGGAGGTCATCTGCCGCCGCAAGGCCGTCGGCTCGTTCATCCGCCGCTACGGTGACCTCATCGAGTCCGGCGCTGACCTGCCCTACTATGTCGAGACGACCCTGAAGGACGATGCCAAGGGCGATCCGCTGATCACCAAGGACGCGCTGGTCGCGCTGGGCGTGATGAGCGACGCGCAGTACGAGGATCTGAAGGCGCAGACCCAGCAGATCACCAAGATCGTCGCCGACGACCTGAGGGAAAAGGGCATGGAGCTCTACGACATCAAGTTCGAGTTCGGCTACGCGCCCGACGGCAGCGTCATGCTCATCGATGAGGTCGCCAGCGGCAATATGCGCGTCTATAAGGACGGCCAGTACGTGGATCCCATGACGCTCTCCGAGCTGTTTTTTGCGTAATGGGCGGATATTTCGGAGCGTTTTCCCACCGCGAGGTGGGACTGGATGTGTTTTTCGGCACGGACTATCACTCCCACCTCGGCACACGCCGGGGCGGAATGGTGGTCTACGGGCACGAAAACGGGTTTGTGCGTGAGATCCACAACATTGAAAACACGCCCTTCCGCACGAAGTTTGAGAGCAACCTGCACGAGTTCAAGGGCTACGTCGGCATCGGCTGCATCAGCGACACGGACCCGCAGCCGCTGCTTGTGCGCTCGCACCTCGGTCTGTATGCCATCTGCACGGTGGGCATCATCAATAACATCGACGAGCTGATCGACACCTACTTCTCCGACCACGGACACCAGTTCATGGCGCAGAGCAGCGGTAAGGTCAACGTCTCGGAGCTGGTCGCCGCCCTCATCAACATGAAGGAAAACCTCGTGGAGGGCATTTTGTACGCGCAGGAGATGATCCGCGGCTCCATCACGATCCTGCTGATGACGCCGGACGGCATTCTGGCCGCCCGCGACAAGCTGGGACGGCTGCCCGTTCTGGTCGGCAAGCATCCGGACGGCAGTCTGTGCGTCTCGTTTGAATCGTTTGCCTATCACAAGCTCGGCTATGAGGATGCCTACGAGCTCGGCCCGCGCGAGATCGTGGCGCTGACGCGAAACGGCTACGAGACCGTCTCGCCCGCGGGCGAGGAGATGAAGATCTGCGGCTTCCTCTGGACGTACTACGGATACCCCAACTCGAATTACGAGGGCGTGAACGTCGAGGTCATGCGCTATCACAACGGCGACATCATGGCGCGGCAGGAGCTCGCGCAGGGCCGCCTGCCCGATGTGGACTACGTCGCGGGCGTGCCGGATTCCGGCGTGCCGCACGCCATCGGTTACGCCAACCGCAGCGGCAAACCCTTTGCCAGACCCTTTGTCAAGTACACGCCCACATGGCCGCGCTCGTTCACCCCGGACAATCAGGAAGTGCGCAATCAGGTGGCCAAGATGAAGCAGATCCCCGTGCCCGAGCTCATCGAGGGGAAAAAGCTGCTGTTCGTGGACGACTCCATCGTGCGCGGCACGCAGCTGCGCGAGACGGTGGACTTCCTCTACGAGTCGGGCGCGAAAGAGGTGCACATGCGCTCTGCCTGCCCGCCCATCATGTACAGCTGCAAGTATCTGAACTTCTCGCGCGGCAATTCCGACATGGAGCTGCTGGCGCGGCGCGTGGTGCAGGAGCTTGAGGGCGACGAGGGGCAGAAGCATCTCGACGAATACGCCGACGCCTCTACCGAGCGCGGAAAGTGCCTGCTGAGCTCCATCTGCGAAAAATTCGGTTTTGACTCGCTCGGATACCAATCTCTTGACGGCGTGCTGGAGGCCATCGGCATCGACCGGGACAAGGTCTGCACGTACTGCTGGAACGGAAAGGAATAATCGACATGGAAAACTCTCGATCCGCCGCTTACGCGGCAGCCGGTGTGGACATCACGGCCGGTTACGAAGGCGTCAGGCTCATGCGCGATGACGTCAAGCGCACCCACATTCCCGGCGTTGTGTCGGATATCGGCGGCTTCGGCGGCCTGTTTGCCCCCGATGTCTCCGGCATGAGCGAGCCCGTGCTCGTCTCGGGCACGGACGGCGTCGGCACGAAGCTGCGTCTGGCCGAGCTCATGGGCAAGCACGACACCATCGGTATCGACTGCGTGGCCATGTGCGTCAACGACGTGATCTGCTGCGGCGCAAAGCCCCTGTTTTTCCTCGACTACATCGCCATCGGAAAGAACGTGCCCGAAAAGGTCGCGTCCATCGTCTCCGGCGTTGCCGAGGGCTGCGTGCAGGCCGGCTGCGCCCTCATCGGCGGCGAGACGGCCGAGCACCCCGGCATGATGGCGGCCGACGACTACGATCTGGCCGGCTTCACCGTCGGCCTCGTGGACAAGCCGAAGGTCATCGACTCCGGCCGCATGGCGGCGGGCGACGTGGTGCTGGCTCTGCCCTCGTCCGGCTTCCACTCCAACGGCTATTCGCTCGTGCGCAAGGTGTTCGACGTGGAGAACACCGATCTCAACCGCTACTATGACGAGCTCGGCGAGACGCTGGGCGAGGCGCTGCTGCGCCCGACCGTGATCTACGTCAAGCCCGTTCTGCGCTGCATCGCCGCTGCCGACGTGCGCGGCGTGAGCCACATCACCGGCGGCGGCTTCTACGAAAACATCCCGCGCTGCATCCCCGACGGGCTGTGTGCCCGCATCGACAAGGCCGCGATCCGCACGCCCGCCGTCTTCGGTCTGCTGCAGGCCAAGGGCGGCATCGACGAACATGACATGTTCAACACCTTCAACATGGGTGTGGGCATGGTCGTCGTCGTCAGCCCCGAGACCGCCGAGGCGGCGCTCGGCGCGCTCAGGGCCGAGGGCATCGACGCCTACGTCTGCGGCGAGATCGTCACCGGCGAGGAAAAAATCAGTCTATGCTGAAACAGCATGCCGGCAAAGGAGAAGACCTGACTATGAACAAAGCAAAGATCGCCGTGCTGGTCTCCGGCGGCGGTACAAATCTGCAGGCGCTGCTCGACGCACAGGCAGCGGGCACGCTTGCCCACGGTGAGATCACGCTGGTGGTCTCGTCCAACGAGAGCGCTTATGCGCTGACGCGGGCAGCCAATGCCGGCATCCGCGCGCAGACGGTCTCGCCGAAGCAGTGCGGCGGTCAGGCCGCCTTTGAGACGGCGCTGTCGGCGCTTCTGGCGCAGCAGGAGATCGATCTGATCGTGCTGGCCGGTTTCCTGACCATCCTGAGCGCGGACTTCACCGCGCGCTGGCCGTCACGCATCCTGAACGTGCACCCGTCTCTGATCCCCGCGTTCTGCGGCAAGGGGATGTACGGCCTGAAGGTCCACGAAGCGGCGCTTCGAACGGGCGTGAAGGTCACGGGCGCGACGGTGCATTTTGTCAATGAGATCCCGGACGGCGGACGCATCCTGCTGCAAAAGGCGGTGGAGGTCCTGCCGGATGACACGCCAGAAACACTCCAGCGCCGGGTCATGGAGCAGGCGGAATGGCAGCTCCTGCCGCGAGCGGCGGAGCTGGTCTCGGAACAAATCGTAAAGGAGAAGCGCAATGCTTGACTTTCTCACCCTTCTGCGGGAAAATCCCTATCCCGGCCGCGGCATTCTTGTCAGCCGTGACCTCGTCTACTATTTCATCATGGGCCGCAGCGCCAACAGCCGCAACCGCATCTTTGTCACGACGGGCGACGGCATCCGCACCGAGGCGTATGACCCCGCGAAGCTGGAAGACCCCAGCCTCATCATCTACCACCCCGTGCGCACCATGGGCAGCGCGCTCGTGGTCACGAACGGCGACCAGACGGACACCGTCTGCCAGTACGGCGACTTCCGCAAGGGGCTCATGACCCGCGAATACGAGCCGGATGACCCGAACTGGACGCCGCGCATCTCCGCTATCCTCAATGCCGACGGCTCGTTTGAGCTCTCGATCCTCAAGCGCAAAAACGGGCGCTGCCTGCGCGAGTTTTTCTGCTATGAGGGCGTCGACGCCGGACAGGGATACTTCATCAGCACCTATCAGAGCGACGGCAGTCCCCTGCCGACCTTCGCCGGCGAGCCGCTGGAGGTCACCGTGCCGACGCCGGAGGAAGTCTGGCAGGCACTCAACGCGGACAACAAAGTGTCCCTTTACACAAACGTGAACGGCGAGGTACGCCTGTTCAACAAAAATCTGGGCGATTAAGGAGGCCGTAACGATATGAATGCGCTGGAACTGAAATATGGCTGCAACCCCAACCAGAAGCCGTCCCGGGTCTTTATGCGCGACGGGTCTGACCTGCCGTTCGCTGTCCTCAACGGCAAGCCCGGCTACATCAACCTGCTCGACGCGCTCAACTCCTGGCAGCTCGTCAAGGAGCTCAAGGCCGCCACCGGTCTGCCCGCCGCTGCCAGCTTCAAGCACGTGTCCCCCGCCGGTGCGGCCGTCGGCATGCCGCTGAGCGAGGTGGACAAGAAGATCTACTTCGTTGATCCGGCCGCGGAGCTCACGCCCATCGCCTGCGCCTACATCCGCGCGCGCGGCGTTGACCGCCTGTGCTCCTACGGTGACTGGGCGGCACTGTCCGACACCTGCGACGCTGCGACCGCGAGCTACCTCAAGGATGAGGTGTCCGACGGCATCATCGCCCCGGGCTACACCGACGAGGCGCTGGAGATCCTGAAGACCAAGAAAAAGGGCAACTACAACGTCGTGCAGATCGATCCGGACTATCTGCCCGCCGCAACGGAGCACAAGGACGTGTTCGGCATCACCTTCGAGCAGGGACGCAACGATCTCGTGATCGATAAGGACATGCTCACGAACATCGTCTCGGAGAACAAGGAACTGCCCGAGAACGCGAAGATCGACATGATCGTCGCTCTCATCACGCTCAAGTACACGCAGTCCAACTCCGTCTGCTACGTCAAGGACGGTCAGGCCATCGGCGTGGGCGCGGGTCAGCAGAGCCGCATCCACTGCACGCGTCTGGCCGGACAAAAGGCGGACAACTGGTACCTGCGCCAGCATCCGAAGGTCCTCGCGCTGCAGTTCGTGGACGACATCCGCCGTCCCGACCGCGACAACGCCATCGACGTCTACACCTCCGACGAGTACGAGGACGTGCTGGCCGACGGCGTGTGGCAGAACACCTTCAAGGTGCGCCCCGAGGTGCTGACCGCCGAGGAAAAGAAGGCATGGATCGCAACACAGACCGGCGTCACCGTCGGCAGCGACGCATTCTTCCCCTTCGGCGACAATGTTGAGCGCGCAAGAAAATCCGGCGTGACCTACATCGCAGAGCCGGGCGGCTCGATCCGCGACGACCACGTCATCGCAACCGCCGACAAGTACGGCATGGTGCTGGCCTTCACCGGCGCGCGCCTGTTCCACCACTGAGTCATCACACGCATATCCGTTTTTGCCGCCGCGCAGATCCCGCTTGGCATTTGCGCGGCGGCAAACAAAAATACTAAGAAGATAGAGGGAGAGCGCCATGAACCTTCTGGTCATCGGCGGTGGCGGCCGTGAGCACGCCATCGTCAGAAAACTGAAAGAGAACCCCGAAGTGGAGACGATCTACTGCCTGCCCGGAAACGGCGGCATCGCGGCCGACGCCGTGTGCGTTGCGGACATCGGCGCGAAGGACATCCCCGCACAGGTCGCCTTTGCCAAGAGCCACGATATTGATTTTGCCGTGGTCGCGCCGGACGATCCGCTGGTGCTCGGCGCGGTGGACGCGCTGGAGGCCGCCGGTATCCCCTGCTTCGGCCCGGAGGCGAAAGCCGCCATCATCGAGGGCAGCAAGGTCTTTTCCAAGGATCTGATGAAAAAGTACGGCATCCCGACAGCGGAGTATCAGGTGTTCACCGACGCCGGTGCCGCCATGGACTATGTCAGGACCTGCCCCCTGCCCGTCGTCGTCAAGGCGGACGGTCTGGCGCTGGGAAAGGGCGTGCTCATCGCGGAGGATCGCGCGGCCGCCGTCGCAGCGGTCGAGACCATCATGCTCGACCGTGCCTTCGGCAACAGCGGCAGTCAGGTGGTCATTGAGGAATTTCTCACCGGGCCGGAGGTCTCCGTGCTCGCCTTTACGGACGGCAAGACCGTCGTGCCCATGGTGTCCTCGATGGACCACAAGCGAGCGCACGACCATGACGAGGGGCTCAACACCGGCGGCATGGGCACCGTCGCCCCGAACCCGTATTACACGGATGACATTGCCCATACATGCATGGACACCATCTTTCTGCCCACCATGCGTGCAATGAACGCCGAGGGACGCACGTTCCGCGGCTGCCTGTATTTCGGCCTGATGCTGACGCCGAACGGCCCGAAGGTCATCGAATACAACTGCCGCTTCGGCGACCCCGAGACACAGGTCGTCCTGCCGCTGCTCGAAAGCGACCTGCTGACGATCATGCAGGCCTGCCGCAACGGCACGCTCGCCGAGACGGAGGTCAAATTCTCCAACGGCGCAGCCTGCTGCGTCATCATGGCGTCCGACGGCTACCCGGAACACTATGAAAAGGGCTTTGCCATCACGATGCCCGCCGAGACCGCCGCGCACACCTATGTAGCGGGCGCAAAGCTGACCGACGGCAAGCTGCTGACCAACGGCGGGCGCGTGCTCGGCGTGACCGCAACGGCGCAGGATCTCAGAAGCGCCGTGAAAAAAGCGTACACGATGGTGCAGAGCGTGCAGTTTGACAATGCGTTCTACCGCCATGACATCGGCCAGCGCGCCCTCAAGGCGCTGGAACAGTGAAGGGAGAGAGCGCAGGCATGGTTTACAGAGTATACGTTGAAAAGAAGGCGGCGCTGGCGAACGAGGCGCGCGCCCTGCTGGAGGATCTGCGGGCATTTCTGGGCATCGAGTCCCTGACGGGGCTGCGCCTGTTCAACCGCTATGACCTCGAGGGCATCAGCCGGGAGCTGTTCGACTACACCGTCAAAACGGTGCTGTCCGAGCCCCAGCTCGACATCGTGACGGACGCGCTGCCGCAGGGCGACGCGGTGTTTGCCGTGGAGTATCTGCCCGGTCAGTATGACCAGCGCGCCGATTCCGCCGCACAGTGTGTGCAGATCCTGTCGCAGGGCGAGCGTCCGCTCGTGCGCACCGCGCGCGTGTATGCGCTCGAGGGCAAGCTGACAGATGCCGAGATCGCCGCGATCAAGCAGTATGTCATCAACCCCGTCGAGAGCCGCGAGGCATCTCTGGAGCTGCCGGAGACGCTGCGCATGGAATATGACATCCCCACCACCGTGCGCACCGTGGAAGGCTTCACCGCGATGGACAGCGCTGCGCTCGATGCGCTGCGTGATGAGCTCGGTCTCGCTATGGATCTGGACGATCTGACGTTCCTGCAGCGCTATTTCCGCGACGATGAGCGCCGCGAGCCCACCATCACCGAGATCCGCGTGGTGGACACTTACTGGTCCGATCACTGCCGTCACACCACCTTCTCCACCCACATCGACAACGTGGAGATCGACGATCCCGCGATCCAGGCCGCCTACGAGCGGTATCTGGCCGCGCGCGTGGAGGTCTACGGCGAGGAAAAGGCCGCCAAGCGCCCCCAGACCCTCATGGACATCGCCACCATCGGCGCAAAGACCCTCAAAAAGCGTGGCCTGCTACCAGAGCTCGACGAGAGCGAGGAGATCAATGCCTGCTCCATCCACGTCACCGCCACGGTCGACGGCGAGGCGCAGGACTGGCTGCTGATGTTCAAAAACGAGACACACAACCACCCCACCGAGATCGAGCCCTTCGGCGGCGCGGCCACCTGCATCGGCGGCTGCATCCGCGACCCGCTCTCCGGCCGCGCCTATGTGCATCAGGCCATGCGCGTGACCGGCGCGGGCGACCCGAGAGTCGCGCTCGACAAGACGCTGCCCGGCAAGCTGCCGCAGCGCAAGCTGTGCCAGACTGCCGCAGCGGGCTACTCCTCCTACGGCAACCAGATCGGCCTTGCCACCGGTCATGTGGCGGAGATCTATCACGAGGGCTACATCGCCAAGCGTCTGGAATGCGGCGCCGTGGTGGCGGCCGCTCCTGCATACAACGTCCGTCGCGAGTGCCCAGCGCCCGGCGATGTGGTCATCCTGCTGGGCGGCCGCACGGGCCGTGACGGAATCGGCGGCGCGACCGGCTCGTCCAAGAGCCACAACCTGAAATCGCTTGCGACCATGGCCTCCGAGGTCCAAAAGGGCAACGCGCCCGAGGAGCGCAAGATCCAGCGCCTGTTCCGCAACGGCGACGTGACCCGCCTCATCAAGCGCTGCAACGACTTCGGCGCGGGCGGCGTCAGCGTGGCCATCGGCGAGCTGGCCGACGGTCTGCGCATCGATCTGGATGCCGTGCGCAAGAAGTACGACGGTCTCGACGGCACGGAGCTTGCCATCTCCGAATCGCAGGAGCGCATGGCCGTGGTCGTTGCCGCCGGGGACGCAGATGCCTTCATCCGCGCTGCCAAGGCGGAAAACCTTGAGGCGTATCAGGTGGCCGTCGTCACCGAGGACGCCCGCATGGTCATGGAGTGGAACGGTGCGGTCATCGCCGACCTCAGCCGTGCCTTCCTCAACACCAACGGCGCCGTCAAGCACGCCGGTGTGCGCGTGGCGCGCAAGGATCGCGCGCCGCTGGCGCAGCCCCGCTTCAGCTCCCTTCGCGAGATGGCCTCCAGCCTCCGCTGCGCCTCCCGCCGCGGTCTCGTGGAGCGCTTTGACAGCACCATCGGCGCGGGCTCGATCCTGATGCCGTACGGCGGCAGGACGCAGCGCTCCCCCGCACAGGCGATGGCAGCCGTGTTCCCGGTTCTGCCCGGTCAGGAGACGGATCAGGCCAGCGTCATGGCCTGGGGCTGCGACCCGGAGCAGACGAGTACCGATCCCTACATCGGCGCATACAACGCGGTCTACACCTCGATGGCGAAGCTCGTCGCCGCCGGTGCCGACTACAAGAAAGCCTACCTCTCCTTCCAGGAGTTTTTCGAGAAGCTGCGTACCGAGCCGGAGCGCTGGGGCAAGCCCTTTGCCGCCCTGCTCGGCACGGTGGACGCCCAGCTTGAGCTCGGCGCCGCCGCCATCGGCGGCAAGGACTCCATGTCCGGCACGTTCCTCGATCTCGATGTGCCGCCCACGCTCATCTCCTTCGCCATTGCGCCGCTGAAAACGGACGAGGTGCTCTCCACGGAGTTTAAGGCCGCAGGTCATCCCGTGTACCTGTTCTCCGGTGCGGACGCCGATGGCGTCAAGACCGCATGGGAGGCGCTGCACGCACTCGCACGCAGCGGAAAAGTCCGCGCCGCGTGGGCCGTGGAAAACGGTCTGAGCGAGGCCGTGATGAATATGTCCTTCGGCAACGAGATCGGCTTCAGCGCCGAAAACACGGCCGTGGACTGGAATGCGCTTTATCCCGGCGCGATCGTGGCAGAGCTCACCGAGGACACTGCGGACGCCATCCGTCTGGGTGTCACCACCGCAGAGCCCATCGTGCGCATCGGCGCCGACAGCGCCGCCATTTCGGAGCTGCTTGCGCTCAACGAGGGCGTGCTGGAATCCGTCTACCCGAGCCGCACGGCAGCCGATACGACGCAGGTTCCCGTGCTGTCCGCCCCCGCCGCCGCACGCGTCGCGCCCAAGATCGGCGTGGCCGTGCCCAAGGTGCTCATCCCCGTGTTCCCCGGCACGAACTGCGAATACGACTCCGCCCGCGCCGTGCGGCGCGCCGGACTTGAGCCGGAGATCCTCGTGCTCAACAACCAGTCCGCGCAGGACGTGGCCGACTCCATCAGCAGGTTTGCAGGCGCTGCGCGCAGCAGCCAGATCATTTTCGTCCCCGGCGGCTTCTCCGGCGGCGACGAGCCCGACGGCTCGGCCAAGTTCATCACCGCCTTCTTCCGCAACCCGGAGGTACGGGATGCGACCATGGATCTGCTGAAAAACCGCGACGGTCTCATGCTCGGCATCTGCAACGGCTTCCAGGCGCTCATCAAGCTCGGTCTCGTGCCCTACGGCGAGATCATCGACACAGACGCGTCCTGCCCGACACTGACCTTCAACACGATCGGCCGCCACCAGTCGCGTCTGGTGCGCACCCGCATCGCCTCCAACCGCTCTCCGTGGCTGGCCGGCACGCAGGTCGGCGACGTGTACACTGTCCCCATCTCCCACGGTGAGGGCCGCTTCCTGTGCAGCGAGGAGCTCGTGCGCAAGCTCGCCGACAACGGCCAGATCATCACGCAGTACGTGGACGCCGACGGCGTGCCCGGCATGGACGTGGACGTCAACCCCAACGGTTCGATCTGGGCCATCGAGGGCATCACGTCCCCGGACGGCCGCGTCCTCGGCAAGATGGGCCACGCCGAGCGCATCGGCGACGGTCTGTATCAGAACGTGGACGGCTGCTACGATATGAAGCTGTTCCGGTCCGCGAAGAAGTACTTTGACATTTGATAAGGGAGGGCTCGCAACATGATGACGGATATTGAGATCGCCCAGCAGTGCCGGATGCGCCCGATCGCGGACATCGCCGCCACCGCCGGTATCGACGAATCCTATCTCGAACAGTACGGCCGCTATAAGGCCAAGATCGACCCGCAGCTGCTCAAGGATCGCGCCGAGCGTCCGGACGGCAAGCTCATCCTCGTGACGGCCATCAACCCCACCCCTGCGGGTGAGGGCAAGACCACGACCTCCGTCGGTCTGGCAGACGGTCTGCGCAAGATCGGCAAAAATGCCGTGGCTGCGCTGCGTGAGCCGTCTCTCGGCCCGGTGTTCGGCGTCAAGGGCGGCGCTGCCGGCGGCGGCTATGCGCAGGTCGTGCCCATGGAGGACATCAACCTTCACTTCACCGGTGATTTTCATGCCATCGGCGCAGCCAACAACCTGCTGGCCGCCATGCTCGATAACCACATCCAGCAGGGCAACGCCCTGGGCATCGACGTCAAGCAGATCACGTGGAAGCGCTGCGTGGACATGAACGACCGCCAGCTGCGCCAGATCGTGGACGGTCTCGGCGGACGCATTCAGGGTGTGCCCCGCGAGGACGGCTTTGACATCACCGTGGCCTCCGAGGTCATGGCAGTGCTGTGCCTCGCCAGCGACATCACCGATCTCAAGGCGCGGCTCGGCCGGATGATCGTGGCCTACACCTTCGACGGCAAGCCCGTCACCGCCCACGACCTCAAGGCCGAGGGCGCGATGACCGCGCTGCTCAAGGATGCGCTCAAGCCCAACCTCGTGCAGACGCTCGAGGGCACGCCCACGCTCATCCACGGCGGTCCGTTTGCGAACATCGCCCACGGCTGCAACTCCGTCACCGCAACGCGCATGGCGCTCAAGCTGGGCGACTATGTCGTGACCGAGGCCGGCTTCGGCGCAGATCTGGGCGCGGAGAAGTTTCTGGACATCAAGTGCCGTCTGGCGGGGCTGCGCCCGAACGCCGTGGTCATCGTGGCCACCGTGCGCGCGCTCAAGAGCCACGGCGGTGTGCCCAAGGCCGAGCTGAACACAGAGAATCTGGATGCGCTGGAAAAGGGTCTGCCCAATCTGCTGCACCATGTCAACACCATCCGCAGCACGTATCACCTGCCGTGCGTGGTCGCGATCAACGCCTTCCCCACCGACACGGAAGCCGAGCTGCGGCTCGTTGAGGACAAGTGCCGGGAGCTCGGCGTGCGCGCCGTGCTCTCCGAGGTCTGGGCCAAGGGCGGCGAGGGCGGCAAGGCGCTTGCTGAAGAGGTCGTGCGCCTGTGCGAGCAGCCGAGCGCGGAGGCGTTCACTTTCTCCTACCCCACCGACACGACGCTTGTCAACAAGCTCCACGCCATCGTGCAGCGCGTCTACGGCGGCGCGCAGGCCGTGCTGACCCCTGCTGCCCAGAAGCAGGCAGAGCGGCTCACAGAGCTCGGCTTCGGTGATCTGCCTGTGTGCATGGCAAAGACGCAGTACTCCCTGTCGGATGATCCCACTCTGTTGGGCGCGCCCAAAGATTTTGCCGTCACCGTGCGCAGTCTGAAGGTCAGCGCCGGTGCGGGCTTCATTGTTGCCCTGACGGGCGAGATCATGACCATGCCGGGTCTGCCCAAGGTCCCCGCCGCCGAGAAGATCGACGTGGACGAAAACGGCAGGATCACCGGTCTGTTCTGAGCTGGCGGATAACCGCATACGAAAAGAGGCCGCGATCATGTGATCGCGGCCTCTGTGTCTTTGCAGATATAAAAATTCGGAGCAAGCCATACAGCTTGCTCCGAGTGGTCGGAGTGGCGAGACTTGAACTCGCGGCCTCATGGTCCCGAACCATGCGCGCTACCATCTGCGCTACACCCCGATGCAGCTTTTTCATTATAATGATTTGCAGCACGCTTGTCAAGCAAAATCTCACTTTTCGCGGAGAAATATTTGTCGATTCTTGTTTTCGGAAGCTCTGCATCTTTCTGCTATTTTTTCTCTTGACAGCAGCAGAGCCTGACCCTATACTAAAGATGCTGCGGTCAGCCCTGTCTTGCAAACTTTGCTGACTACATCGCTGGAGGCCGGAACATCCGGTCTCCTTTTTTCATTTCCCCAAAATAATTGGCGGATGCGCAAGGCGCATCCGCCGTTTTTTCATGCTTCGCCGCTGCACAGGGGCGCGCACTGCTGCCCCATCGTATAGACCATGTCCCAAAAGCGCAGGTCAAACCGGCAGCAGTTTTCAAAGATCTCACACAGGTGCTGCACCGTCGCCTCGTCGACGAAAGCGCCAAGCGCGTCAATGCGGTCGATCAACTCCTGATTGGTCTGGCGGTAGGCATCCGACACATAGCCCGCAAACCACGCGCCGTAGCGCGCATCCGAAAGTGCGTTCGGATAGCGCGCGGTCATCTGCTCGGCCACATACGCATAGCTCCAGGAGCAGTTGAGCAGCGTCACGAGTCCGGTCAGCACATCGCCCGCCTGCGCCTCGCAGATCATATAGTGCGTGTAGGCGCTGTTGTCGATGTGCGGACGCGCAGCTTCGATCTCCGCATCCGTGACGCCGAGACGCCGCATATACGGCAGGTGTGTGCGATACGTCTCACCGATCGTGTCCGAGAGCTGCGTGCTCAGAAAACGGATCTGCTCAAAATCATCGGCCTTCTGGATGATGGCCGCAAAGATCTTCACATAGTCGCGCAGGTACAGATAGTCCTGCAGCATATAATACCGGAACTTCTCCTCCGGCAGCGTGCCGTCCGCCATCTGCACCACAAAGGGGTGGCTCAGATACTGCGGCCAGATCTTCTCCGCGCACGCATAGATCCTCTGGGAAAGCTTCACCTCGTGCCTCGCTTATTTGTGTGCGATGATCGCGACATAACCGCCGCTCTGATAGCCGGGCACAACGTCCTCTACGACCTCGTTGGTGTACATGGGGTTGCGCAGCAGCGTCTGATAGAATGCAAAGTCATGGAAGCCGAGCGACTTGAGCGCGTCGATCTTCTCCTCAGTGGAGTGCCACACACCCGCGCAGCACAGCTCCAGCGGGTACGGCAGCTCGGGCATGACGCCGTTGAGCGAAGGGTGGTCAAACGTGCCGGCTTCCTTTGCCAGCAGGTACATGAAGCCGAACGCGCTCTCCTTGGGCACATCCAGCGAAATAAACGTTCCGTTCGGCTTGAGCGCCTTCTTGCAGACGTTGAACGCATACGCCAGGTCTTCCATGTAGCTGGAGCTGCCGTTGAGATAGATCACGTCGTAGGCGTTGTCCTCGAGCTCTGCCTCCTCGATCGCGCCGAACGAGATCACGTTCACGCCGCGCTTTTGCGCGATCGCACCCATGTCACGCGAGGGCTCGATGCCCTCGATGCCGCTGCAGTCGATCATGCTCTCGAACAGGCCGCTGCCGCAGCCGACGGAGAGCACACGCTTGCCGGAAATGTCGCCAAGCGCTTTCTGGAACAGGCGAAGCTCGCTCTGGAACAGGTTTTCATTGGTCATGAACCATGCGTCGTACTGTGCCGCATAGCCGTCAAATTTCGGTTTCATCTTCGTATCGTCCTTTCTGATCTACAAACTTCATAGGGGCGCTTGCCGCGCGCTGCGTGCGCTGTGCGCCGGTGCGCGGTTATCCGTTATCATAGCATAAAAGCGCCCGTCCCGCAACGGTATTGTGCGCGTGGCAAAAAGTTTTCAGGGCAGAAAAATCCCTCAGCGCAGCGCTGAGGGATGATGTGTAAAAATCACGCGGCCTTGCCTGCCAGCGAAGCGGCGCTGACCGGGAAGGTAAAATAGGTATCGGGATAGGGCTCATTTTCCAGCGTGAAGTGTCACCACTCCCCTGCATACGGCCGGAAGCCGTGCCGGACCATCACATCGCGCAGCAGCGCGCGCATGGCCGACTGCTCGGCGCTGATACCGGAAAAATCCGCGTGGCTGCGTGCGCCGAAATAATCAAACGTACCGCCCATATCGACCTCGCGCCCTGTGCGCAGCTCGAACAGCGTCAGATCGACCGTGCTGCCGCGGCTGTGACCGGAACGCTCGGCGATGTAGCCCTGCGAAAAGAGCGCGCTTTTTTCCATCTCCGGGTAAAAATACGCCTGCATACGGGTATCATCCGCCTCCTGCGCCCAGCGCATGAACTGCGTCACCGCCGTCTGCGGGCGGTAGGCATCGAACACTTTCAGCCGGTAACCCATGGCAGCCACCTCATCGCTGACCCCCTTGAGTGCCTCTGCCGCCTGTACGGTCAGCAGCGCGACCGGCTGCTCATACCCGTCGATGCGCTCGCCTACGAAGTTATAGGTCGAATAATAGCGCATCTCAAGGATCACATCCGGCACGACCTCACTCAGCAAAACGAAGCCGGAGGCATCCTCCTCCGGCGGCACAGCCGCTCCCTGCTCAGGCGCTGCGGATGTGGCCGCCGTCGGTGCCGGCAGCGGCTGTTCACCGCTTTTTCCGGCACAGGCCGGAAGTGCAGTCAGCAGCACCAGACACAACAAAAAGCACAGCATTTGTCTTACGCGCATATCATCACCCCGCGACAAAATCCTTGCGATGATTCTATCATGTTTTCGGCGCGTAGTAAATACAGCGCGCGGACAACGTCCCCGATTCTGCACAAAATGCAAACCCCTCCCGCGATATCAGATCGCAGGAGGGGATTTTGGCAAAGAACCGTAATTTTGATAGAAACCCGTTAAGGGGGTGCAATTACAGTTTGGAGGGGGGTGCATTTTTGATTTTAGGGGGGTGCAGTTCTTTGCCAAAGGAAGAGGAGCGCCTTCATGAAATAATGTGTTAAGGGAAAATAATTTTTTGTTAAAATGCGTATGTTTTTCTCTACATCCCTTGCAAACCAGAAAAAGCGCGGTATAATATGACCAGAAGAACCAAAGCGGTCATATTTTCGGGGAGGGTGCGACCTTGGCTTTTACCGATTACGAGACTGAGCAGCTCCGCAAGGCGTTGCTGATGGAAACGAGACATTGTGCTGTCACGCTGGGGATGAAGAAAACCTCAGTGGATCAATTGACAAAGGCTGTCGGTATCGCAAAAGGCTCGTTTTATAAATTCTACGAATCCAAGGAAATGCTTTTCTTCGCGGTTCTGGAAAGTATCCACTCCGAGCTTTACGGAGTGGCTGACCATGCACTGAGCGAAGCAAACGGCTTGCCGCCGTCGGAGCGTGCGGCAGAGGCGGTTCTTGCCGTCTGTCGGAGGCTGTCTGATACTGGCGACATGGTTTTCATTGAACATGACGCCAAGTTGCTTTTACAGAGATTGCCGGATGACATCAAAAATGTCCATTACCACGATGACGAGACGCACATCCGTCTGCTTTTGGAGAAATATGACCTTGTGCCGAATCGCGGCATCTCTTTGGCTGCCGCCACGGTACGGGGACTGATCTTGACCGTCTCCCACAAGGAGCAGATTGGGGAACTGTACCCGCAGGTGCTGGAAACGCTGGTGTACGGCGCTTGCAGGGAGTTATTTAAATAAGCGGAAGGCCGCAGGGATGCGGCTTTTCCAAGGCGCAACGGTTAGTGCCATCTAACCAAACAGCTGCGCATCGGTTAGTTAGATCTAACTCAGAAAGGAATGACAGAGATGCGAAGACATAAGGATTTCTGGGACAAAAATGCCGGACGTTACGACCGCTTCATGCGAAAGGATCGGGCGGCGTATGACGAGATGTATGAGCTGATCCGGCCGGTCGTGCGGCACAAGACGGTGCTGGAGCTTGCTACCGGCACGGGATTGATCGCAAAACACATCGTAAACGCGGCAGCGCACATCGAGGCGACGGACGCCTCCGCAGAGATGATCGCCGAGGCAAAGCGAGATACCCGCTCTGCCAAGCTGCACTTCTCCGTGCAGGATATGTTCCGCCTGCCCTATGCGAACCAGTCCTTTCATGTGGTGATCGTGTCCAACGCGCTGCATATCGTGCCGCAGCCGGAGAAAGCCCTGCAAGAAATCAAGCGGGTTCTGAAGGATGACGGCGTGTTGATTGCGCCGACCTTCACCCATGCCGGAAACTCGTTTTCCGGCATGGTCAGGGCATTTTTTATGAGGATGGCAGGCTTCCCTCTCCGCAGCAAGTGGACGAGTGAGGAATACCTGCGCTTCCTACGGCAAAACGGCTGGGCGGCGCGGAAAAGCGCTGTTCTAAAGGCGTCCTTTCCGCTGACCTATGCGGAATGTGTGAAATCGGAGGTGTGATAAGATGTCATTTTTTGAGAACACCAGAAAGCCTGTGGGGCTTGGCGGGAAAATCATGGTCGCTATGATGAACCTGGGGCACAGTCCTGTGGCACGGTGGGGACTTCACTTTTTAAAGCTTACTCCGGACGCCAAGGTGCTGGACTGCGGCTGCGGCGGAGGGGCGAACATCAAGAGACTTCTGAAAAAATGCCCGGAGGGTATTGTCAAGGGCATTGACTATTCCCCCGTCAGCGTGGAGAGGGCTCGAAGCCTCAACCGAGCTGCAATTCAGGAGGGGCGCTGCGTGGTGTGGCAGGGCAGCGTGGAGCGTATCATTTTCGCAAAGGACTGGTTCGATGCGGTCACGGCGTTTGAAACCGTCTATTTCTGGCCTGACCTGCCGCAGTGCTTCCGGGAGGTTTACCGGGTGCTGAAGCCCGGCGGAACATTTCTCATCTGCAACGAAAGCAACGGCGACTCGGACAAGGACGAGAAGTGGACGGAGATCATCGGCGGCATGACCATCTACAAGGACGCCGAGCTGAAGACGTATCTGGAGCAGGCGGGCTTTCACGATGTGCAGATACACAAAAAGAAAAGCTGGCTCTGCATTATGGCGCTGAAATGAGGGGGCTAAATCATGAGTATCTTTGCATCTATCTTGCGCAGCGTATACAAGCTCTCCGGCGCGAAAAAGGCGTTTGCCTTGCCGGAGGATGCACTGCGAAAGGAAATCGAAAAGCAGAATCGGCACCGCGGCGTTTTTACACCCACCGACTGCAAGGCGCATTATGAAACAATTACAGTGAACGGCTTTCCCTGCCTGATCGTGCGAGAGCATCCGAAGCCGTCCGAGCGCGCTATTCTCTATTTCTTCGGCGGCGGCATGGTGATCGGCCCCGATAAGGGCGACC
>ERZ834382.894-NODE-894-length-29873-cov-12.767624_pt1 | contig 29873 bp, 14 predicted proteins | sample MGYA00519692_ERZ834382 | MGnify/ENA primary metagenome ERZ834382 (study PRJEB31850, sample SAMEA3708751) | human gut metagenome | biome: human gut; feature: human-associated habitat; material: faeces | place: China | collected 2014 ...
TGTTGCTCAGGTACTTAAAAAAAATATTTTATAATAGTGTTGCGGAATTAAGGAACATTATAAATATTCTTCTAACTTTGCCTTTAATAATACAAATTATATGAAAAGACACAACCTTTTATACCTTATTATATATATCAGTTTCATTACACCGTGTGCTCTGCAAGCACAAGAGCGTTTCACCGACCAGTACAATGTCTCGTACATCACCATGGATGATGGACTCCCACATAATTTTATTGATGATATTTATAAAGATACCCGGGGATTTCTTTGGATTTCTACTGCCGGAGGAGGACTTTCCCGATATGATGGTTACGAATTCATTCATTTCAATCCCAATACCTCCCATTGTAAGCTAAAAAGTAACTTTATACTAAATGTATATGAAGATACCTTTCAACGCCTTTGGATCGTATCTGAAGGAGGAACAGACATTATTGATTTATTGACTTTGCAACCTATCATCCCGAATGACCCCAAAGGACTGCTGACCATCTTATTAAACCAACCAGCATACACTGTGATACGCGACTCACAGAATTCTATATGGTTGCAATGCGGAAATGCACTCCATCGGATTACCTTTAATACAAAGGGAGATGTAGAAAGCCTGTCTACATTAAAATTGCCTCAATTAAACGAACCGGATCTCGTATTAAAGGACATTGATGAAGACGGAAAGATATGGACCGCAATAAATGGCACAATCTATAAAATCATTCCGAATAATCAGGGAGGACTAGAAAAAAGCCATATATCAGAGAAACTAACGTTCTTACCTGATACCTATCTGAAAGATATGTTAGCAAAAGAAAATGAAGTATGGATAGCCACACATGCAGGATTGTACCGCTATAATAAAAACAGTAACGCAATAAAGATTTACGAGAATATTCCTAATGACCCACATTCCATTTCGCAAAATTATCTGACCAGTCTTGCTATCACCAACGATAAACAGTTGATTGCAGGTACACTCCGTGGTGCAAATATTTATAATCCAATTACAGACAATTTCGAACATCTCACCCATAATTCTACCGGCAACAGCCAATTGAATAGTAACTTTATCAATTGTATAAAAGTAGACGGAAAACACATATGGATCGGCACTGAAAGCGGAGGAATCAACAAACTCGCACCCAAACGCTTATCTATACACAACTACATACATGATAAAGAAATCCCCTCAAGTCTGTCTGATAATCCGGTAAATGTCATTTATGAAGATAAAGAAAAGAACTTATGGGTAGGCACTGTGGAAGGAGGCTTGAATCTGAAGAAACAAGGGATTGAACAGTTTCTTCATTACAGATGGGAGCGTGGTGAGATAAGTCATAATTCTGTCAGTAGCCTTGCCAGTGACAACCAAGGTCAGTTATGGGTAGGTACTTGGGGCGGTGGAATCAATATTATGAATCCCAAAGCACTGAGTCGTCCCCTTCAAGTCATATATACACATCCTGAAACAGGATTTCCATTATTCTTCATAGCAGTACTTGTTTATGACCCTATCAATAACGGGATGTGGGTAGGTGCCAATCGGGGGCTCTTTTTTTACGATATGGCAACTCAGAAATTCATTTCCCCCTTTGCTAACCAGATGGCAGAAAATGTACGTGGTTGCCTCGGTGCCCTCATCGACAAAGAAGATAAATTATGGATAGGCAGCACAGAAGGAGTATATATTATAGACCTTCATTCCCGCTCCGCTAAATCAGAGAAAGGAGAGTTCCAGTACCGACATCTCAATTATAAGTTGGACAATCCCCAATCAAAGCTAATAGAGAAGATTAGTTGCTTCTGCGAAACGACAGATGGAACACTGTGGCTGGGTAGCAACGGATATGGTATTTATAAAAGAACTGCTGATGACCAAGGCAAAGAAAAATTCATTTCTTATAATACCACCCAAGGCCTAATCAACAATAATGTCCGGAGTATGCAAGAAGGCATAGACGGCAATATCTGGATAGGAACAAATAATGGACTTTCCTGTTACCACCCGACAGAGAACCGTTTTACGAATTACACGAAACAAGATGGGCTACCCGATGCTCAATTCTACTGGAACGCCTCATGTCATTCGTCAGACGGAACCCTCTATTTTGGTACTGTCGCAGGACTCACAGCCATTGAAAGCAATTTTCTGCCTAGTATAATCCAGCCAGCTAATGTAAGATTCACTAAACTAAGAATCGGGAATCAAGATATTCTTCCCGACAACATATATCTATCCCAAGATATTGCTGTCACTCAGGAACTAAAATTTCATGAGAAAGAGAAATCATTTTCTTTGGAATTCTCAGCCCTCAATTTTGAACCGGATAATACGGCCACATATAGCTATCGACTTCTCGGATTTGAAGATAAATGGGTACAAGTACCTGGAAACCGACGATTTGCAAGTTACACAAATCTGCGTCCGGGAACTTATACCCTGCAAGTAAAATATACGCCCGACGGAGAAGATGGAGCAGAGAACATCACACAACTAAAAATCATTATCCAACCCTACTTCTATAAGACCACTTGGTTTATCTTATTACTTATCGGTTTCGCTTTATTAATCACCTGGCAAATTTATCAATGGCGTATACGGAATTTCAAGCAACAAAGAGAACTGTTGCATCGCACAGTGGAAGAACGTACATACCAACTGGAACAACAAAAACAGCTATTGGAGAATCAAACAGAAGAACTCTCCAGGCAAAATAATACACTAAAACAGCAAAACGAAAAAATCACCCGACAGAAAGCTCAATTAAGCCGTATGGCACGCAAAGTTCAAGAGTTAACATTAGATAAGATTGCCTTCTTTACCAATATTACACATGAATTCCGTACCCCGATAACCTTGATTATCGGCCCCATCGAACGTGCTCTTAAACTGAGTTATAATCCGCAGGTAATAGAACAATTAAACTTTGTAGAACGTAACTCCAAATATTTATTATCCCTTGTCAATCAGTTAATGGACTTCCGAAAGGTAGAATCCGGTAAACTGAATATAGTAAAGACTAAAGGAAACTTTCTGAATTTTATAAACTCATTACTCACTCCTTTTGAAGTGTTTGCCGGAGAGCGGAATATCGCGATCAAGCACTTTTTCCATATGAAAGATCCTGAAATCCGTTACGATGAGGAAGCCATGCATAAAGTAATTACCAATCTGCTAAGCAATGCTATTAAATTCACTCCCGATAATGGGGAAATATCCGTATATATAGCTACATTACCGACAAAAGAAAGTAAGGAAGTACTCTACCTCTGCGTCAGTGATAGTGGAACAGGCATTCCGGAACAAGATATAGAGCAGATATTCAACCGCTTCTACCAATCAAAGAAACAAGTGAAGTATCCTGTATATGGACAAACCGGTACTGGCATAGGGTTATATCTCTGTAAACGTATCGTACTGATGCACGACGGAGATATAAGTGTCCGCAATAACCCCGGTTCCGGCTGCTCTTTCCGCATCTTGCTTCCATTACCCAAGGAAGACATAAACGATCAGCTTATCATTGAAAATAACATTCCACCTACAACACCCGCAACAGCAGACGACGAGTTACCCAAAGAAAAAGTGGCTTTGAATATTCTGGTTGTAGAAGACAATGCTGACATGAGAGGATATATCCGTTCTATCCTCCGCGATTATTATAATGTACTCGAAGCTTGTAACGGTGCAGAAGCCATTGAAATACTAAACAGGCAATCGATAGATTTCATTGTAAGTGACCTGATGATGCCAGTAATGGATGGCATAGAGCTGTCACGTCGAGTAAAAGAGACTTTTGCAAACTCACACATCCCTTTCCTAATGCTTACTGCCAAGACATCACCGGAAGCCCGTCTGGAAAGCTACCGTACAGGAGTAGACGAATATCTTCTAAAACCTTTTGATGAGACTCTCCTATTAACCCGTATTGAAAATATTCTGGAGAATCGTAGACGCTACCAAAGACAATTCAGAGCAAATATGGATGTTGAAGTACTAAATATAGAAGAAGAATCAGGAGACAAGAAGTTTATCAACCAAGTGATGGAAGTAGTGAAAGAACACTATAAAAACCCCTACTTCGAAGTCAGCGACTTCAGTGAAGCTGTTGGGGTAAGTAAAAGTCTACTAAACAAGAAACTTCAAAGCCTCATCGGACAGTCTGCCGGGCAATTCATCCGTAACTACAGACTGAATACTGCCCGGGAACTGATTCTCAAAAACCGGGAAACAAAACAGATGAACATCGCCGAAATAGCATATGAGGTAGGTTTCAATGACCCCAAGTATTTTGCACGTTGTTTCAGTAAGCAATTTAATATGAAGCCCAGTGATCTGATGAATGAAGAAGGTAATAACTAATAGAAATTACAAAAACGACGTACAATAAATAAGATTTATAGCCACTTTTTTCTGCTAATAATCAACCTTTTACAAAAAGTAGGTTTCTTGTCTACAAGGAATTAACTTTCTGTATACAAGAAGTTAACTTCTTGTTGGCAAACTCTTAACTTCTTGTATGCAGAAACATTGTTGCTTTTATATTTATTTACAAGAAAAGATAACCGTACTCATTTACAAGATTGATTGGCAAAAAATCATTCATAAGAGGTCTCTTATACATCAAAAATTATAATAATTGTATTTTTTACACTCAAATACTCGTTTGTCCACCTCTAATATTCGTTTGTCCACCCCTAAAAGTATGTTTGAGCGTACTTTTGCATCACTACTTAATGTATCAAGTAAGTAGAATAACTAATTGTTAAACCAATAATATCTGTATTATGAAGACAAGAAAATGGCCAGCCGTATGCCTGGCAATTCTTACGCTATGTATGGGGTCTTGTCAAGATTGGGGGCAAATGGATCCAATCCCTGGAAATCAAGTTTTACCTAAACTTGAGCAGGTTGCCAATCTGACATTCGATGATGAAGAATTGAACCCCGAAGAGATTCAGACTTTCGCCTACCCTGATGGCGACATTCCTTCTTTATTTACTGATGAAACGCTCGGACAAGTACTCCAACTTGAAGGAGGTTATGCACGTATTTTTAATCCTTTAAATAAGGTGAAAGTACAAGACGGCGTTTCACTGACTTTCTGGATGAAACAAGCTATTCCTGAAGAAGATGAAGATGCATCTACTTTTGAACAAGATTTAACGGGGGCTATTTTTTCATTTGGAAATGCAAACTCCACTCAACGCATGTTTTTCACAGCAAACGGCTGGCTACACTATGAAGGTGTAGATGGTAGTTACGAAGACAATAACCCGACAGATGCCAAAACCGGATTAATGAGTGCCGGTGAATGGCACTACGTAGCAATATCCGTTAAGAACAACGGCTACTTTGTGTATGTAGACGGATTAAAGAAAATAGAGAAAACTATCTCTGACTTCAATTGTTCAAAAATCGTTCAGTTTATGGCGTCCGTACCTTATTTATATATAGGATACGGTTCGGACACCGAGAATCAGAAGTGGCAGCTCGACGACCTGTCCGTTTATCGGAATACGATAACAAGCAAAGAAATTGTAGTGCCGAAGAAAGGTGGAGACAGCAGTGTCGAAGGTGGTGAGCTTTATCCCGGCCAAGTTTTCTTCAGCGATTTTGAAAGAGAAAACGATGGCACAACTATTTATGGTAAGGGTAGCTTCATTGATTTCGGAGGCAACTTTGGTCGCGTATTCCAAAATGTGGGTGGCGCTCAACGCTCCAATTATTTAATACTGCCCGAAGATGTCCTTTCTCATTCAGCAGAAACCAAAGAATTGAGTATCGGTGTATGGGTGAATGCTGCCAATGCAGGTGCTTCTTCCGACTATATGTGGGCTCCACTATTTTCAGCCTATGCCTCTGGTCCTGCTACAGATAATGGTACTCCCATGTTTATCTGCCAATATAGAGGTATTCTGCAAGTGAACTGCAATGGTTGGTGTGACTTTACAGATGCACAAAATGCAAACCAAGTCAATGGAGTCTACCACGATGCTACAGACTGGTTAGCCGATAAAAGTTGGCACTATTATACAGTTACGCTGACTGAGACCAATGCCAAAGTATACTTTGATGGAGTACTGAAAAATGAATGGAATGTTAGCGGTTCCGGTGACGGAAATGTCATTGGTGGCTTATTCTCCAACGGAAGTGATTTAAAATATATCTGTCTGGGAGGTAACCAAGCATGGAACTGGGGAGATAATGACCCAGGATTCATGTTCGACGATATTGCCATTTATAATAAAGCATTGACTAAAGCAGAAATCGATAATATCATTGCCTATAAAAAACTACCGACTCCAACGTATTTCAACGACTTTGAAAAAGGTGTAGGCAATGCCACAATCTACGGTGCAGGAACTATCGAACGTCCTGGCGGCGCATGGGGGAATATATTCCAGAATGTAGGAGGCGCACTACGCTCCAATTATTTAGTATTGCCCGAAGATGCCCTCTCTCATACTGCTGATACAAAACAATTAACTGTAGCCGTTTGGGTAAATTCTGAAAATGCAGGGGTTTCTGCTGATTACATGTGGGCTCCGTTGTTCATGGCATACGGTTCAGGACCAGCCACTGATAATGGTGCACCGATGTTGGCATGCCAATACAGGGGGGTACTGCAAGTTAACTGTAGTGGTTGGTGCGACTTTACAGACGCGCAGAATACAGCAGGTGTCAATGTGGCTTATCATGATGCCACAGATTGGCTTGCCGACAAAGACTGGCATTTGTATACTGCCGTGTTCACTGAAACCAACGCTAAAGTCTACTTCGACGGTGTACTGAAAAATGAATGGAATGTTTCGGGCTCAGGCGACGGGAATGTTATTGCAGGTTTGTTCTCTAACGGAAGCGACTTGAAATATATCTGCCTGGGAGGTAACCAAGCATGGAACTGGGGAGACAATGATCCGGGCTTTGCTTTCGACCACATTTCTATTTACAACGTAGCTTTAACTCAGGAACAAATTAAAGTTCTGGTTAGTCGCAAGAAATAACCTTTATTCTAATATAAATTAACGCAATATGAAAGAAAAGAAACATCAAACAACACCAAGATTCAAGTGTATTGGCATGTTGTTGACGCTTGCCCTGATACTGATAGGCCAGGTAGCCCAGGCTCAATCAAAGCAAGTAACAGGCGTCGTGAAGGATGCCACAGGAGAGACTGTCATAGGCGCCAGCGTACTTGAAAAAGGTACACCAAGCAATGGTACTATTACCGATATGGACGGTAACTTCAAGCTAACTGTCAGCAGTGGCAATGCCACACTACAGATTTCGTTTGTTGGTTATCAGACACAAGAAATCAGCCTGAACGGAAAAAGTTCCATTGCTGTAACATTGAAAGAAGACTCGGAAATGCTGGAAGAAGTTGTGGTAGTAGGTTATGGCGCACAGAAAAAAGAGAGTGTTATTGGTGCCATCTCTCAGGTATCATCCAAAGACTTATTGTCTACTCCCGCCGCCAACGTATCACAAGCCATTGCCGGTAAGATTCCCGGTGTAATCACTTCACAGACTTCCGGTGCGCCGGGTGCTGATGATGCCCAAATCTTTATCCGTGGCCGCGCCACCTTTGCAGGCGATGCGCAACCGCTTATCTTAGTAGACGGTGTGGAACGTGCTTTCTCACAAATAGCTCCCGATGACATTGAAACCATCTCTGTACTGAAAGATGCTTCAGCAACAGCTGTTTACGGTGTGCGTGGTGCAAACGGTGTAATGTTGATTACTACTAAGCGTGGTAAGGAACAGAAACCGGAAGTGAGCTTGACTGCTAACTGGCAGATTCAAAGTCCTACACGTGGAGATACTTATCTGAACTCATATCAGTCTGTTGTACTGCTTGAAGAAGCTTTGCGTAACGATGGAATTAACTCATGGTACAGCGACAATGATATTGAGATGTATCGCAAATCAGTAGCCGGACAACTGAGCGGAGTAGACGCCATGCTCTATCCTAACGTAAATTGGTATGATGAGGTACTTAACAGTACAGCTCCTGCACAACGTTACAACGTAAGTATTCGTGGAGGTACGAAACGTATGCGGTACTATGCTTCCGGAGAATTCTACGATCAGACTTCTATGTATAAAAACCTGAGTAACGATGCGTATGGAAACAAATCAAGTCTGAACTTCCGCCGTTACGCTTTCCGTGCCAATACTGATTTCTTCTTGACGAAAGATTTGACTTTCTCAGTAAACTTCGGTACACGCTTTGAGGAACGCAGAGGCCCCAAGACTACAGAAAGAGGCGACTACAGTGAAGTGTTTTATGAAATCAATCATACTCCGGGCTGGATATTCCCCGTAGCTTATGAAGTACAAAGTGGTGAAACTACCCGCTCACTCTATGGCGGTAGTTCACAGTATCAGAATAACATAGTGGCTGCATTGGCAGAAGGAGGTTATTATCGTTCAGTAAACACTATTAATGAAACAAACTTCATTGTAGATTATAAATTGGATTGGCTCACTGAAGGTTTAAGTGTGAAAGGCATGTTGTCGTTCGACTATGAAAACGAACATCGCAGAAATTATACCAAAAATTTCGCCACCTATGAATTAAACAATCGTGATAATTATAATTCTATTGATGCTTACAATAAATTCAACACTGATACCGAATTAGCTTATGGTTCTTCTTTCACCTCTATCTATAAACTCTATATGGAGGCTCAGGTGAATTATGCACGTAAGTTCGGTAAACATGATGTAACCGGTATGATGCTATATATGCAGAATGATTATCGTAACAAAGCTGAACTGGCAGAACGTTATCAAGGTATCGTGGGTCGTGTTACTTATGGTTATGATGACCGTTATTTGTTTGAGTTCAATGCCGGTTATAACGGTTCCGAGAACTTTATGAAAGGTAAACGTTTCGGTTTCTTTCCTTCCGTATCTGTGGGCTGGCGTATCACCAATGAAGAATTCATGAAAGGTACACAAGATTGGTTGAACAACCTGAAGCTTCGTGCTTCTTACGGCCAGGTAGGTAATGATATTTATAAAATAGGTGGTGCCAAGCAACGCTTCCTGTATGAACAGAAATGGAACCAGATTGGTAATGACTACCGATATGGAGAAACCTGGCAATCCGGTATTTATGAATCTCAATATCCTAACTATGGTGTTACATGGGAACGTGCCCATAAATATAACCTAGGTTTGGAATTTGGATTGTGGAACGGTCTGCTGAGTGGTAATCTTGACCTCTTCTACGAGAAGCGTAACGACATTCTGACACAGTATCTCACTCGTCCGCAATGGGTTGGAGTGGCCATGGCAGCTGCCAACCTGGGAAAAACGAAGAACAGCGGTTACGAAATCGAACTGAAACATGCCAACCACATCGGTAAGGATTTCAACTACACAGTGGGACTGACTTACTCTCACGCCAAAAACGAAATTCTCATGATGGACGAACCAGACTTGAAAACAGATTATCGCAAGCGTGAAGGTCATCCTATCAATCAGTACTTTGGTCTGGTATGTGACGGATTCATCACACAAGCCGACATTGATGGTGGAAAGCTTCCCGTGTCCAAACTTGGTGAAAACGTAGGAGTAGGAGATTTGAAGTATCGTGATATGAATGGTGACGGACTGATTGATGAACGTGACGAAACCTTCATCGGTTACAGTGATATTCCGGAAAACACGTACGCGCTGTCATTAGGAGCTAACTACAAGAACTGGGGATTCAGTGTTATGTTTCAGGGCGTGAATCACGTAAGCCGCTATTATGATGCTGAAGCAATGTTCGCTTTTGTAAATGGAGGTAAGGTGAAAGAACATCATCTGGACCGTTGGAATCCTTCCAAGAGTGAAGTTGAAAACTTAGCAAATGCCAAATATCCACGTCTTCACTATGACAGCTACGGTAATCATAACCAACGCGGAAACTCATTCTTCCTGAAAAACGGTGCATTCATGCGACTGAAAAATATAGAACTGAGCTACACCTTGCCCATTTTGTGGGCCAAGAAAGTAGGGATGAGCGACTGCCGCCTCTATGTAAATGCCAACAACCTGATTACCTGGGATGACTTGGATGGTCTGACCGATCCGGAAAGCAACGGTTCAAACCGCTATCCGATTATGAAAACCGTAAACTTTGGTGTAAACATTAAATTCTGATAGAAATATGAAGAAAGCATTATTATACAGTATATTCGCTCTTGGTATTGCCTCCACTACCCTAACCTCCTGCGAGGATATATTCGGTGGCTTCCTTGACAAACAACCCAGCAATGAGTTGACTGGCGAACAAGTGTTCAGCGATTGGAATCTGACTGTACAGTTCCACCTCGACACTTACAATTTCCTGCGCCACGGTGCAGGCCGCATCAGTACTACTTGGCTAGATGCAGCAACCGATTTGGCCGAGACTTCCTATGGGAATGGTGTAAGAACCTCTTTCAATATCGGTAACTTCTATGGAGGTTCGGGTGCATCCGAACTGGTTGATACTTGGGAACACTACTATCGCGGCATCCGCAAATGCAATATGCTTCTCACCCGCATAGAAGAAGTGCCCCAAAACCCTGCCGTCAGCGAAGATAAATATAATAGAGACAAAAAGAACTATATAGCAGAAGCCCGTTTCCTGCGCGCATACTTCTATTGGGAACTGTTCTTACGCTACGGTCCTATCCCCATTGTGAAAGAAGTGCTCGACCCTAACGGCGATTTGATGAGTAAATATACAACTCGTCCCACGACAAAAGAGTACGTAGTAGACTTTATCCTGAAAGAACTTAAAGAATGTGAAGAAGACCTCATAGAATACAAGGAAGCTTGGGATTTAAAATTAGCAGGACGCCTCGGTCAGCCTATGGCATGCGCACTCCGGTCACGCATTATGCTCTTCATGGCAAGCCCGCGCTATAGTAGCGAATCTGGTATCACTTGGCAACAGGCTGCCGATGCTGCCAAAGAATTCATCGACACCTATGGAGCAAACTTTGCATTGTTTAATGCTAAAGATGCTACCGGTGCCACTTTAGGAATAGAAAACTATACCAATGCACTGCTGAGAACCGCCTATCAAGGTAGCAACAGGGAAGTTATCTTCTACCGAAATGATGACAGGCAGAATTGGGGCAACATCAAAAATGATACACCGGTAGGTGAAGGAGGCAATGGTGGCCTTTGTCCGTCACAGAATCTGGTGGATATGTATGACATGGCGGACGGCTCTTCTCCCTTTAGCGAGTATGATGCTACCGGCGCCCCGGTATATACCGGCAATTCAATGATTCCCGCCATCAATCCTGCAAGCGGCTATAATGATGCCCAACCGTGGAGTAATCGCGATCCGCGTCTGGCTGCCACAGTTCTCTATCAAGGAGCTGAATGGGGTAACGGAAGCATTGACGTAAGATTTGGAATGCGTGACAACCCAAGAGGTAATGCAAACTCTACTCCTACAGGATACTATGTACGCAAGTATATTCCCGAATCAATTCTTAGCGTTGAACATTCCGGAACAGCCTATCGCCTGTGGACTATCATTCGCTATGCTGAAATCATGATGAACTATGCAGAAGCTATGAATGAAGTGAACGGCCCTTGCAGTGAAGTGTATTCCATGCTCGACCAAATACGCCAACGCGCAGGCATTTCGGGTAGTGTGACCGACCGCACCGACTTGAATACCAAAGACAAGATGCGCAACTTCATCCATAAAGAACGCACCATCGAATTTGCATTCGAAGAGCATCGCGCATGGGATGTTCGGCGCTGGAATGTAGCAACTGAGGCGTTATCACGTGACATCTACGGAGTGAATGTGACTGAAAATGGAACCATCACACGTAAAGTAGCCCAAAAACGCGTATTCGAAGATAAAATGTATCTCTATCCGATACCTGAGGGAGAATACTGGAAGACGAACATTGAAAATAATCCAGGCTGGTAATCTTAAATCGAATATATTATGCATAACAATATGAATCATATAATGAACAAACTGGCAGGAATCAGCAAATTCCTGTTGTTGGGAGTCCTGATTATCCTCTCCGGTACAGTCCGGGCGCAGGACGAACAGACATTAAAAGGGCGTATCTTAGATCCTGACGGTACCCCAATTCCGGGAGCTATTGTGAACGTTACCGAGCAGAGCCGCATAGCTCTGTCTGATGATAACGGTTTCTTCAGTTTGAAGAATGTAAAAGCAGGCGATGAACTCTGCGTAAGTAGCATAGGTTACAAGAATACTACGGCTACAGCCGAATTTAATGACAACTTCAAAATTGTGATGGAACCTGACGTAGACGAATATCTACACACAATGCCAATAGCTTTCACCCGCAAACCAAAGAAGTTTATGACTGAATCCACCTCGGCAGTAGCTGGTGAAAAGTTACAAAAGTATCCCATTACGGTGCTCCAGAATGCATTTTCTTCTACTGTTACCGGTATGGAAACTTATGAATGGTCCAGCGAACCGGGATGGACGGAAACAGCCATGTATATCCGCGGTATACGTACCATGAACTCCGGTGCCCGCAATCCGCTAATAATTGTAGACAATGTAGAACGCGACCTTTCATTTCTCGACGCTTTCCCCATTGAGAATATTACTATTCTGAAAGATGCAGCTGCAACAGCCATCTATGGTATGCGCGGTGCCAACGGTGCCATTCTGGTAACCACGAAACGCGGTGAAACAGGAAAGACGAAGATAGACTTCACGCAAGAAGTAGGTTTCCAGATGTTGAGCAACAAAATGGAAAATCAGAATGCATATAACAAAGCACTGACAACCAACCGGGTACTCTATCTGGACGGAAGCGATCCACAATACTCGGATGAACAAATTGAAATGTATCGTCGTGTCACTGCCGGTGAAGAACTGGAAGGTATAGACCGATACCGGTATTTCAATACGAACTGGTTTGATGAGTTGTATCGCGACATGGCTCCTACCTATAAAACAAATATGCAGATCAGTGGCGGAAGCAGCCGTGCACGTTACTATGTATCATTCTCATATCTCCGCCAGGAAGGTATGTGGAATTCCAAATGGACGGAATATAATGATAAATTCAGCACGCAGCACGTTTTGAACCGCTATAACCTGCGCTCCAATCTGGACATAGATGTAAACAAATATCTGAATGTATCATTGGATTTGGGTGGACGTATCGATAATATCTCTCAGCCTCGTACCGGTGTATTCTCATTGGTAACGTTCGGTGCAGTAGAAGCCGACCCGATGGCTCCTGTTTACACCCCTAACGGAGAATTGTACTCCAAGAGCACAGCTCAGAATCCTGCACGTTTGTTAGGTTCATCCGGACAGGACAAAAACCGTCGTCGTAACTTGTATTCTACCGTTAATGTGACGGGCGACCTGTCCGAACTGGTGAAAGGACTGAAAGCAAACGTAACAGTTAGTTTTGATGCCTTTGATGTATTTCAATCGACTCAGGATAACAGTGTGAATTCCTACGAGTACGATTACATGAATATGAACGTAAAAGATCCGTCACAGTTTGAATACAAACAAACTACCAAGTATTCTGCTTTGACCAACCCATCTGCCAATGAACGTGCCAACTACTACAATTTTAATTTCAATGCCGGTTTCAGCTATAACCAGTCATTTGGAAAACATGCTGTAGATGCCCGCGCCTTCATACGTACATATCAGAATATGGAAAACGTACGCGACGCTAACAACCATGATGTAGGCAAGCTTTCGTCCAACCGTTTCTTGTCATACAACGGACAGGCAACTTATGTATATGATAACAAGTATATCCTTTCTGGAAACTTTTCGCGGATGGCCAGTGATAACTACGCACCGGAAGACCGCTGGGGTAATTTCTATGGAGCCTCTCTTGGTTGGGTAGCTTCAGAAGAGGCATGGTTGAAAAACAAGAATATCAGCCTGCTGAAACTACGTGCTTCATTTGGTCACGTTGGACAATCTTCTACGGGCAGTAATCGTTACCCCTACCAAAGCACTTTTGGAACAAGTACCGGTTATAGCTTCGGAACTTCCAATACAGGCGTAGGCGGTGTTGCAGAAACCCTCTCCGGCAACCACAACAATAAATGGGAACTCTCTGATATGCTTAACGTTGGCGTAGATTTCGACTTCTGGCATAAGAGGCTCTACGGCTCATTCGACGCGTTCAAAGAATGGCGTTCCAATATTCTTGTAACCCGTTCCAATACTCCCAGCCTTTTGGGTATCGGTGTAGCACAAGATGCCTATGGAAAAGCCGAAACCAAAGGTATGGAGTTAACAATCGGACATCGTAACCGCATTGGTAAAGTGACTTATTTCTTGGAAGGCATGCTGACTTGGAATACCAATAAGATTACCGAAATGGACGAAACAGAACCGAATGTAGAGTGGCAGCGCAAGACCGGTAAACGGATATTCGAATACACTTCTGTAGCCGGACTTTATGAAAATGTATTTAACGGAACAGTAGGCGGTTGGAATATTTACAAGTTCCAACAATGGGCAAGCGATCCTAACCTGATTGCTACCAGTCAACAAGACGCTATCGATCATCCGGAAAAGTATCCGTATAATACGGCTGCAGGTAGTGCAAAAAGGCAAGATCTCGGTACAGCCGTTTTCAAAGATTTGAATGGTGACCGCCAAATTGATGAAAATGACATGATTCCAAGTGGTTATACCATTATCCCCGAAATGACTCCTTCCTTGTCTTTCGGTGTTGAATATGCAGGTTTTGATTTACAGGCAACGCTTACGGCATATCTGAATCGTTCAGTATTCATCTCACCTGCCATGACTTGGTCTCCTTGGGGACACCAGGCAACTCATGAAATCACCAAGGCATGGGGATACTACACGGATGATCCGAATGACCCTCGAAACATCAATGCAACCTATCCGCGTCCCACGTATGCTGGATTCAATCCTATTGATAGCGAAAGAAGTACTAACACTTATATGAATGATATCTGGATAGTTAATGGAAATTATCTGTCACTACGCAACATCGAACTTGGATACTCTTTACCCAAAAGGCTGATTGCAAAAGCCGGTATGACCAAATGTCGTATCTACTTTAATGGATACAATTTATTCAATTGGAGCCACTTGCCTGATAATCTGGATCCGGAAAAGCCTATGAGTTACACATGGTGGTATCCTAAGACCCGCACATTCTCTTTTGGTATAAACGTTGGTTTCTAACCTTTCAATAAACAAGATTATGAATACGAAAAAGATTATAAAATATATAGCAGTAGCGCTGTTAGCATACGGAACTTCTTCCTGTAGCGACTTTCTGGAAAAGGAAGTGGACTTAACCCTCTCCGAGGAGCAAGTATTCAGAAGCTACGAAAATACCCGTGGTTTCTTAGCCAATATTTACACTTATTTACCGGACGCTTTTGTTGGCTACACAGATGGACAATTCCGAAGCGCATCCCGCGATTGCATGACCGATAACGCTTTAGGTTGGTGGTCAGTATTGTATTATGGCAGTGTACTTACAGATGGTTATTCAGCTATTAACCACCCGTTCGCCAATGACTTTTGGCCCAAAAACAGCAGAGCTATCCGGGCATCGAACCTATTCCTAAAGAATGTTCGTGAAGAAGTTGTTGGTAACTATGATAAGACCGGTGACGATAATCATTTGTATGATCGCTATGTAGCCGAAGCCAAATTGCTTCGTGCCATCTTCCACTTCGACATGTCTTCTTGGTTTGGCGACATCATTATTGCAGGTGATGATGAAGAGGGTGTACCCATCGTTTTCCAGCAGAATGACCCACGTATGAATGTACCGCGTAATAAATGTGCAGACGTTATGAAATGGGTTGCCGACCAATGCGACTTGGTGAAAGATGTATTGCCGTTCCGCTACAGCAACGAAAATGAGAATTGGGGGCGCGTGAATGGTGCTGCCGCTTATGCTTTAAAGGCAAGAGCCCTGCTTTACAGAGCTTCCCCACTAAACAATCCGACCAATAACATTGAATGGTGGAAAGAAGCCGCTGAAGCAGCACGTGCATTCATAACCAAAAACAATCAGCAAACGAAGCCATACAAGCTATACAGAACATCTGATAATGACCCTACACAGAACTATTATCAATGTTTCGTAACAACCCCATATTTCAACGACGAATATATCTTGACTCGTTCTGTATGGACCACTCATACAGTGGAGGATTATCTAGCTCCTGCCGGCTTTACCAATTCAAGCGGTCGAACGAATCCAACCCAGAATTTAGTTGATTCTTATGAAACAATCAATGGTTTGCCTATTGACCAAGACCCAAGTTACGATCCTCAAAATCCGTATGTCAACCGAGATCCGCGCCTTGAACAGACAATCCTGCATCAGGGCTCCATCTGGGGAGACAAACTGAATGAGGAGGAACGCGCCATTGACGTATCTTATCCTAGCGGGGCAGACTATGAGACACAAAACGGTGGTACATTAACAGGTTACTATACAAAAAAGTACTTGAACAATATGTCATTCAAGAGTCCGTCAAACTATAATCATGTGTGTCCCATTTTCCGTTTTGGAGAGGTTTTATTGAACGCAGCTGAAGCCGTAAACGAAGCCTATGGACCATCCGAAGCTTATCAATATATCAACGAATTACGCGATCGCGTAGGTATGCCTGCTTATAGCGGCATGAATCAGGAACAACTCCGTGAACGCATTCGCAACGAACGACGTATTGAATTGTGCTTTGAAGACCACCGTTTCTTCGACGAACGTCGCTGGAAGCTTTTTGAAAACCAAACACCATCCAGCGAAAAAAATCTGCCATACTACAAGCAGGTCTATAATCTTTATGGTGTCACTGTTACAAATCCGGAAAATGCAGTGTACACATACGGCTCTGCCAGAAATTATCCCTCACGCACATTCAATGTACCTAAGAATTACTACTTCCCGATACCCGATGCGGAAACTAAGAGACTGCCGAGACTGGGACAAAATCAAGGTTGGGAACTCAGTACTTCTACAGGTGGAGGTGAAAACGATTCGAATGAAGAAGAAACTCCGGCTGAATAAAGGGAAAATGTTATAGAACAAAACATCTAAAGAATTAAGTTATGAAACAATATAAATGTCTTATTACCTTGTTCGCAGCCGCTCTCTTTATGGGAGCGTGCAGCGACGATGACAACGACTATGGAACCGAGGGAGTTGCCATAGAAACGCCTGCCATAACCGGTGAAACAAGCACTTCGTCTGCCTCACTTAGTGTGGCAGTCAACATGCGCGATGATGTACGCTATAGCGGTGCCGGCTTTTGTTACAGCTTGCAATCGTCTCCTACCATCCATAGTGCCACAGTCAAAGCGCTCGTCAGTAATGGAACATTATCTGCTACACTGACAGATTTAGCTCCTAAGCGTGCTTATTATGTACGAGCATTCGTATGTATTTATCAAGGTGACGTAGTCTATTCGCCCGAATTCACCTTCAATACAGCAGACGGAACATTGGCAGAACAGTTGGCTACTTACCAAGCTCCTACCTACCCTGACAATTATACTGCAATTGCTAACTGGAATATGCGCGACCAATGGAATCTTTCTAATGTACACGACCCATCAGTAGTCCTGGCAGAAGATGGTTATTACTATATGTACCAGACTGATGCTTCTTATGGAAATGCACATGGAGGACACGGACATTTCCATGCACGCCGTTCCAAAAATCTGGTTGATTGGGAATATATGGGTAGAAGTATGAAAGAACTTCCCGGCTGGGTAGTCCCCAAATTAAATGAAATCCGTCAAGGAATGGGATTACAACCAGTTGCTACAGCTGCAGAAATCTCCTATGGATTCTGGGCTCCCTGTGTACGAAAAATTAGAAATGGTTTATATCGTATGTATTATTCCATCACTTGCCCGGGATTACTCAATGGCGAAGGTACTTGGAGTGAACGTGCATTTATCGGAATGATGGAAAATACCAACCTTGCTAATAACGACGGATGGATAGATAAAGGATATGTAGTAACTAATGCTTCAGATAAAGGACTTGAGTTTAATGTTACAGCTGGAGACTGGGCAAACTGTTACTACAAATGGAATGCTATCGATCCTTCCTACATCATCACTCCTGAAGGTGCACATTGGTTAATTTATGGTTCTTGGCATAGTGGCATCGTTGCCATGGAACTAAATGGAATAACTGGTATGCCCAAACAAAATCTGAGTATCCCTTGGGCAGAAGGTAATGCGCCTGCCGAATATGGGCAGTTAATTGCCACCCGCCAAGCTGGTAATCGTTGGCAAGCAAGTGAAGGTCCTGAAATCATTTACAATCCTCAAACAGAATATTACTATCTGTTTATGGCTTACGATGCTTTGGAAACACCTTACAACACACGCGTCGCCCGTTCAAAGAGTATTACCGGTCCCTATTTAGGCATTGATGGTGCCAATGTTACCGAAGGAGCTGATATGTATCCAGTTGTTACTCATCCATATAAATTTGCCAATAGCGATGGATGGGTGGGGATCTCACATTGTGCTATATTCGATGATGGCAATGGCAATTGGTATTATGCTTCACAAGGACGTTTACCTGAGAGTGTAGACAATGCTATCATGCTGGGACATGTACGCAGTATTCGCTGGACCAAAGACGGATGGCCTTTGGTGATGCCTGAACGTTATGGTGCCGTACCTCAAGCAGCTATCACTGAAGAAGAATTAATTGGTGATTGGGAACATATTGACTTATCATATGCAATCAGTCAACAAAAGGAATCTTCAATAATGACATTAACTGATGATCATAAAGTATCAGAAGGTAATTGGAGAGATGCTTCCTGGAGCTACGACGCAACGACCCAAATTCTAACCATCAATGACATTGATTTATATCTGCAACGTGAAACAGACTGGGAAGCTAAACCCAGAATGCATACTATCGTTTATGCAGCTTATGGGAACAATAAAACCTATTGGGGTAAAAAAAGCAAATAATGCTATTATTTTATCCGAAAAACTATTTTATTATTTATCTATAATCTGTCACACACGACAGATTATAGATAATAAATGATACGATTCAAAAAAATGTATAAATAATAACACTTGAAAAAATATGAAAAACATCATTTTCTTTATTTCTATATTAAGTTGCCTTCTTATTACTGGTTTAACTTCCTGTGATGATAACGTCATCCAAAATGCTTCAGAACATAATGCATCCTCAATTGAAATTCAATCTTATAACCAAGTGCTATCATTCCATATCTATCCATATATAGAAATTACAAATGGAATTGGAAGTGCATATGCCAGAGTCTATAATGATTATGCAACAATACCTAAATACATGACTATCACATTAGAACTTACTCTAACAAATGCAGATGGCACTTTCATAACTAGAACTGTAACCGCACGTTTTAGTCCGGGACAAAACGAAGCAACAAGTAGTAGCTACCCTTGTGGCACCAGTTTCACCAATGTTTCAGCAAAAGTAGTTTCTTGTAGCCCAGCAGAAATAGAAGGATACAACATTAATCACACATGCTATCCCGGTGAAGTAGTTATTAAGTAAATGTATACTAATCGCTCATTCTTAAAAACTGCCTTGAATATTTCCATATTTAGGCAGTTTTTTTACTTTTATGTTACATAACATATACAAGTGTAGATGATACACTCAATTAAAGTGTTACTTTTACACCCAAAATCGGATAATTATCTCATTTACATTAAAAATAGAACCATGAAAAACAATTTTCTACTTGCAGGAATTGCCGCATTGATATTATCTGCGTGCAATAACAAGCCAGCTCAGGAGTTGACTTTGTCCGGTCTGAATCCGGTGAATTTCCAAACAGAAGTGAACAATGCCAAAACAGGTCTTTACACCTTAAAGAACAAGTCGGGCATGGAAGTGTGCATCACTAACTTCGGTGGTCGTATAGTCTCCGTTATGGTTCCTGATAAAAACGGGAATATGCAGGACGTTGTTCTGGGCTTTGACAGCATTGCCGATTATGTAAACATCCCAAGTGACTTCGGCGCTTCCATCGGCCGTTATGCAAACCGCATCAACCAGGGAAGAATCGTATTGGACGGAGACACTATCCAATTACCGCAAAACAACTTCGGACACTGTTTGCATGGCGGTCCTAAAGGCTGGCAATACCAAGTATATGAAGCTAATCCGATTGATGAAACTACTCTGGAACTGACTCGTATCTCACCGGACGGTGACTCAAACTTCCCCGGCAATGTAACAGCTAAAGTTCTTTTCAAACTGACAGATGACAACGCTATAGATATAAAGTATAGCGCTACTACAGATAAGAAAACGGTCATCAACATGACTAACCACTCTTACTTCAACTTATCCGGTAATCCTTCAAAAGCTGCAACAGATCATATCTTATATGTAAATGCAGACAATTACACTCCGGTAGACAGTACTTTCATGACCACTGGAGAAATCGTAACAGTGAAAGATACTCCAATGGACTTTACTACTCCTAAAACAATAGGACAAGACATCACAAACTTCGACTTTGTTCAGTTGAAAAACGGAAATGGCTATGACCACAACTGGGTACTGAATACGAATGGAGACATTGCTCAATTAGCTGCAAAACTGACTTCACCTGAAAGCGGCATCACTCTGGAAGTATATACCAACGAACCGGGTATACAAGTTTATACCGGCAACTTCCTTGATGGAACTGTAACAGGTAAAAAAGGTATCACTTACAACCAACGTGCTTCCGTATGCCTGGAAACACAACACTATCCCGACAGTCCTAATAAGCCGGAATGGCCCAGCGTGGTATTGGAGCCGGGACAAACCTACAACAGCGAATGTATCTTTAAGTTCTCAGTAGAAAAGTAACTTCAAATTTAACAACTATAAAGACATCGAATCATTATGAATTGGAATTCAAAAGAATTTATTTGGCTGGATTGGACAATTCTCATTGTGGGAATTATCGCAGTAATATGGGCTGTATGGCGTGCCGTGCAAAAGGACAAACGCATGCAGCAAGGAGAAAGTAGTGAAGATTACCTCTTCGGTAAAGGAGAACCTTGGTATATCATTGGTGCGGCTATCTTTGCCGCCAACATCGGTTCAGAACACCTTGTAGGTTTGGCCGGCACTGGAGCAAAATCAGGCGTAGGCATGGCCCATTGGGAAATGCAAGGCTGGATGATTCTGTTACTGGGATGGCTTTTCGTTCCGTTCTACCAATTACTGAACAACAAGATGGGTAAGATCATTACCATGCCCGACTTCCTGAAATATCGCTACACACAGCGCACCGGTTCATGGCTTTCCATCATCACACTGATTGCCTATATTCTGACTAAAGTAAGTGTGACAGCTTATACCGGTGGTATCTTCCTGGAATTTCTGTTGGGCCTGCCCTTCTGGTATGGTGCTATCGGCCTGATTGTACTGACTGGCATTTTCACCGTATTAGGTGGTATGAAAGGTGTAATGACGCTCTCTGCTATCCAGACCCCGATTCTCATTATCGGTTCTTTCCTCGTTCTTTTCTTAGGACTTGCGGCTCTCGGCGGTGGTAGTATCTCCACCGGTTGGACAGAAATGATGGAACACGCACGCAGTGCTATGAATGTCGGTGCCGACGGACATGCTTACGGTGCCAACCACATGTTCCACTGGACCGAATCTGACCCAATGTACCAAGATTATCCCGGCTTCTGGGTATTTATCGGAGCCTCAATCATTGGCTTCTGGTACTGGTGTACTGACCAGCATATCGTGCAACGTGTACTCGGACAGCGTAAAGGAGAAGCCAACGATGTTGTAATGAAGCGTGCCCGCCGCGGTAGCATCGCAGCCGGTTATTTCAAGATTCTTCCGGTATTCATGTTCCTTATTCCGGGTATGGTTGCAGCTGCACTGGCCGCAAAAGGTGAGTTCGACATGTCGAACACGGATGCCGCCTTTGCCGTAATGGTAAAAGACGTATTGCCTGCCGGTGTGAAAGGTATCGTAACTATCGGTTTCATCTGTGCATTGGTTGCTTCATTGGCAGCTTTCTTCAACTCATGTGCAACGCTCTTCACTGAAGACTTCTACAAACCGATGTGCAAGGGTAAGAGTGAATCTACATATGTAATGGTAGGACGTATCGCTACTGTAGTTGTGGTAATCCTGGGTATGGCTTGGATTCCTGTTATGATGAGTTTGGGTAGCCTTTACGATTATTTGCAAGGTATCCAGTCACTGTTGGCTCCTGCCATGGTAGCTGTATTCGCACTCGGTATCTTCTCCAAGAAGATTACACCAAAGGCTGGTGAATATGGTATGATCATTGGTTTCATCATCGGTATGGTACGCCTGCTGACCAATATCATGACCAATACAGGTAAAGATGTCATGACAGGCTGGTACTGGGAATATACCACATGGTTCTGGCAAACGAACTGGCTTATCTTTGAAATCTGGTTGTTAGTATTCCTGATCGTAATGATGGCGGTAGTGTCTTGTTTCACTCCGAAACCAACAGCTAAGCAAATAGAAGCCATTACCTTTACTGGCAGCTACAAACAACTCATCCGGGAAAGCTGGAACAAGTGGGATGTTATCGCTTCATTAGGAGTAGTAATTCTCTGTGCTTTGTTCTATGTTTATTTCTGGTAAATATTGTTCCAATTAAACCGTGCATACATCAATGAGCAATTATTATAGTATAAATCCCAGATTCTACATTTCAGTAGACTGTATCATCTTCGGCTTCAACGAAGGAGAACTAAATCTGTTATTGCTGAAGCGAAACTTTCAGCCGGCAATGGGAGAATGGTCTCTGATGGGTGGATTTGTGCAACAAGGTGAAAGTGTGGACAATGCGGCCAAGCGTGTACTGGCAGAACTCACTGGTTTGGAAAATGTATATATGGAGCAAGTAGGCTCGTTCGGCGAAGTGGAGCGTGACCCAGGAGAACGGGTTATCTCCGTCGCCTACTATGCATTGATCAATATCAATGAGTATGACCGTGAGCTTGTGCATCAACATAACGCTTATTGGGTAAACATCAACGAATTGCCACCTCTTATCTTCGACCATCCACAGATGGTGAAGCAGGCACGGGAATTGATGCAACAGAAAGCATCCACAGAACCTATCGGCTTCAACCTGTTACCGAAGTTATTCACGCTATCTCAACTGCAAAGCCTCTACGAAGCTATTTATGGTGAACAGATAGATAAGCGTAACTTCCGTAAACGGATAGCCGAAATGGATTACATCGAAAAAACAGATAAGATTGATAAAACAGGTTCCAAACGCGGAGCTGCCTTATACAAATTCAATGAAAAGGCATACCGCAAGGCACCGAATTTTAAACTGTGATAGATAAAGAGATAGGGTGATATTACCTTTATCACTCTAAAACCTTATCACATTAACAAATGAAATTATGCTGGAAGAACTGAAAGAAAAGGTATTCCATGCCAACCTTGAACTGGTGAAGCATGGACTGGTTATCTTCACCTGGGGAAATGTATCGGCTATCGACCGTGAAACGGGTTTGGTAGTCATCAAACCCAGTGGTGTAAGTTATGACGACATGAAGGCGGAAGACATGGTAGTGGTTGACCTAGATGGCAAGGTAGTGGAAGGACGATTGAAACCGTCTTCAGATACATCAACCCACGTGGTACTCTACAAAGCTTTTCCTGAAATCGGCGGTGTGGTACACACCCACTCTACTTACGCTACTGCCTGGGCGCAAGCCGGATGTGACATTCCGAATATCGGAACGACACACGCAGATTACTTCCACGATGCCATACCTTGCACGGCAGATATGACAAAGGAAGAAGTGGAAGGAGCGTATGAAATGGAAACCGGAAATGTAATCGTGAAGCGCTTTGAAGGGCTGAACCCTGTACACACACCGGGAGTACTGGTAAAGAATCACGGCCCCTTCTCTTGGGGAAAAGATGCGAACGATGCTGTACACAACGCAGTGGTAATGGAACAAGTAGCTAAGATGGCAAGCATTGCTTATGCCGTCAATCCGAAACTGACCATGAATCCGCTGTTGGTGGAAAAGCATTTCAACCGCAAGCATGGGCCTAACGCTTATTATGGACAATGAACAACTGACAATTAAAAATTAACAATTAAAAATTAAAACATTATGAACGCATTTGATCAATATGAAGTATGGTTCGTAACCGGAGCACAGCTCCTGTACGGAGGTGACGCAGTTATCGCAGTAGACGCACACAGTAATGAAATGGTAGCTGGACTGAACGCCAGCGGTAAATTGCCGGTAAAGGTGGTTTATAAAGGTACAGTAAACTCTTCTAAAGAAGTAACTGAAGCTTTCAAAGCTGCTAACAATGATGAGAAATGTATCGGCGTTATCACCTGGATGCACACTTTCTCTCCTGCCAAGATGTGGATTCACGGTTTGCAGGAACTGAAGAAGCCGTTGCTGCACTTCCATACTCAGTTCAACAAAGAAATTCCTTGGGATACCATGGATATGGACTTCATGAACTTGAACCAGTCTGCTCACGGTGACCGTGAATTCGGCCACATTGTAACCCGTATGCGTAAAAACCGTAAGGTAGTGGTAGGCCACTGGCAAGATGAAAAAGCACAGGGCCAGATTGCAACATGGATGCGTGTTTGCGCCGGATGGGCTGATGCACAAGATATGCTGATTATCCGTTTCGGTGACCAGATGAACAACGTTGCTGTAACTGATGGTGACAAGGTATCTGCTGAACAAGTTTTGGGTTACCACGTAGACTACTGTCCGGTAAACGACCTGATGAAGTACTACAATGCAGTGGAAGACAAAGATGTACAGGCAATGGTAGATACTTACTTCAAAGAATACGACCATGCTGCTGAACTGGAAAAGACTGGAACAGAAGCTTATACCAAAGTATGGAACTCTGCAAAAGCAGAAATCGCTCTCCGTCGTATCCTGAAAGATACAGGTGCTAAAGCATTTACTACCAACTTCAATGACCTCGGTGACTTTGATCAGATTCCGGGACTGGCTTCTCAACGTCTGATGGAAGAAGGTTATGGTTTCGGTGCAGAAGGTGACTGGAAAACTGCCGCTTTGTACCGTACCACATGGTTCATGAGCCAGGGTATGCCGAAAGGTTGTTCTTTCCTGGAAGACTACACCTTGCATTTCGACGGTGAAAAGAGCGCTATCCTCCAGGCACACATGTTGGAAGTTTGCCCGCTGATTGCTGAAGCAAAACCGAAACTGGAAGTACATCGCCTGAGCATTGGCATCGATAGCGAAACTGCACGTCTTGTATTCACCAGCAAGCAAGGTGAAGGTGTAGCCGCTACTATCGTTGACCTGGGTAACCGTTTCCGCCTCATCGTGAACAAGGTAGAATGTATCAAGAGCAAACCGCTGCCCAAACTTCCTGTAGCCAGCGCATTGTGGATTCCGATGCCGAACCTCGAAGTAGGTGCTGCTGCATGGATTCTGGCAGGTGGTACTCACCACACCAGCTTCTCTTATGATCTGACCGTAGAATATTGGGAAGATTATGCAGAAATGGCAGGTATCGAAATGGTAGTTATCGATGAAAATACAACTATCAGCGAGTTCAAGAAAGAACTGCGCATGAATGAAGTATATTACATGTTGAACAAAGCGCTTTGTTGATTATGAAACTAGACGCAAAATCAACCATCGAAGCAGGCAAGGCCATTCTTGGCATAGAATTCGGTTCCACCCGAATCAAGGCTGTTTTGATTGACCAGGAAAACAAGCCCATCGCTCAAGGAAGTCACACTTGGGAGAACCAGTTGGTTGACGGACTTTGGACATATAGCGTTGAGGCCATCTGGTATGGACTGCAAGATTGTTACGCCGACCTTCGCTCAAACGTGAAGAAGCTCTATGACATAGAAATAGAAGCTTTGGCAGCAATCGGTGTCAGCGCCATGATGCATGGTTATATGGCATTCAATGATAAAGAAGAGATTCTCGTGCCCTTCCGTACTTGGAGAAACACCAATACAGGTCAGGCTGCGGCTGCTTTATCAGAGCTGTTCGTTTATAATATTCCTCTGCGTTGGAGCATTTCTCACTTGTATCAGGCTATTCTGGACAACGAAGAACACGTGAAAGATATTAATTATCTGACAACGCTTGCAGGTTTTATCCATTGGCAGATAACTGGTAAAAAGGTATTAGGCATAGGCGATGCATCAGGTATGCTCCCTATAGACCCGGTTACCAAGAACTACTCCGCTGAAATGGTGGCCAAGTTCGACGAGTTAATCGCTCCGAAGGGATATGACTGGAAATTGCTGGATATTCTTCCCAAGGCATTGCCGGCTGGCGAGAATGCAGGTTTCCTGACACCGGAAGGTGCTAAGATGCTCGATGTATCCGGTCATTTGAAAGCTGGAATACCGGTTTGCCCGCCCGAGGGAGATGCAGGTACAGGTATGGTTGCAACCAATGCCGTTAAGCAGCGTACAGGAAACGTATCGGCAGGTACATCTTCATTCTCCATGATTGTATTGGAGAAAGATTTGTCAAAGCCCTACGAAATGATCGATATGGTTACTACTCCCGATGGAAGTCCCGTAGCCATGGTACATTGCAACAACTGTACATCTGACCTCAACGCATGGATCAACCTGTTCAAAGAATACCAGGAATTGCTGGGTATACCTGTAGATATGAACGAAGTATATGGAAAACTCTACAACCATGCCCTGACAGGCAATGCGGATTGTGGCGGCCTCATTTCATTCAATTACATCTCAGGCGAACCTGTAACAGGATTTTCAGATGGAAGACCAATGTTTGTACGTTCGGCCAATGACAAGTTCAGCCTTGCGAACTTCATGAGAACGCACTTGTATGCTTCTGTCGGTGTCCTCAAGATTGGTAATGACATTCTTTTCAAAGAAGAAAAGGTGAAAGTTGACAGAATCACAGGACACGGAGGTTTGTTCAAGACTAAGAATGTGGGTCAGAGAGTACTTGCAGCAGCATTAAATTCACCGATTTCCGTAATGGAAACTGCCGGTGAAGGTGGTGCATGGGGTATTGCGTTGCTGGGTTCATTCCTTGTGAACAACGAGAAGAAGCAGCCTCTCGACGCTTTCCTGGATGAGCAGGTGTTTGGTGGAGATGCAGGTGTTGAGATAGCGCCTACAGCTGAAGATGTAGCAGGCTTTAACGCATACATCGAAAACTACAAGGCAGCACTGCCCATCGAAGAAGCCGCAGTGAAATTCAAAAAGTAATTCCTACTTCAAGGAATAAACGAATGTAATAGTATAAGGAAAAGCTTCGGCTGCCACGTGGGTGCTGTTGGCACCGGAGCAACTCCCTATACATTCGTTCTACAAGCTCGGACAATTCATTGAATCCGGCAAAGCATCGTTGCCCGTTCAGGCAAAGTACCGTTGCTCGCTCAGGTGAAACACTGTCACTCGCTCAGGTGAAACATCGTCACCCGCTCAGGTGAAGCACCTTCGTCAGTAAGCAAATAATCTCTATACCTCAAATATAATATAATATGAAATCGATCCTTATTACTTACCTGTTCCTTTTTTGTTTTCTCCTGACCGGGAAAGCTCAAACCCAACAAGAAGTTTCCTATTTCCCTTTGCAAGATGTTAAGCTGCTGGAAAGCCCCTTCCTGCAAGCTCAACAGACTGACTTACATTACATCATGGCTATGGAGCCCGACCGCCTGCTCGCCCCTTTCCTGCGCGAAGCCGGACTGACGCCCAAAGCGCCAAGTTATACCAACTGGGAAAACACCGGACTGGACGGACACATCGGCGGACATTACATTTCCGCACTCTCCATGATGTATGCTGCTACCGGAGACACAGCCATATACCGTCGGCTGAACTATATGCTGAACGAACTACATCGTGCACAGCAAGCCGTAGGCACCGGATTCATCGGAGGAACTCCCGGAAGCCTGCAACTTTGGAAAGAAATTAAAGCTGGGAATATCCGTGCCGGAGGTTTCGACCTCAACGGCAAATGGGTACCCCTATACAATATACACAAGACTTATGCCGGACTGCGCGACGCTTACCTCTATGCAGGAAACGACCTTGCCCGCCAGATGTTAGTGGCACTCACCGACTGGATGATAGACATAACCGCAGGACTCACTGACCAGCAAAAGCAAGACATGCTCCGCAGCGAACACGGAGGACTGAACGAAACTTTCGCTGATGTTGCCGAAATCACAGGTGACAAGAAATACCTGGAACTGGCACGCCGCTTCTCCCATAAAGTAATTCTAGATCCTCTTGTGAAGGATGAAGACCGCCTGACAGGCATGCATGCCAACACACAGATACCGAAGGTTATCGGCTACAAACGTATCGCCGACCTTGCACAAGACCAGAACTGGGATCACGCCGCCCGCTTCTTCTGGAACACAGTGGTAAATCATCGTTCCGTCTGCATTGGTGGCAACAGTGTACGCGAACATTTTCATCCGGCAGACAATTTCACATCCATGCTCAATGATGTGCAAGGTCCGGAGACTTGTAATACTTACAACATGCTTCGCCTGACGAAGATGCTTTACCAGACTTCTCCCGACATCCGTTTTGCCGATTATTACGAACGTGCTTTATATAATCATATCCTTGCCTCACAACAGCCAACAAAGGGTGGATTTGTTTACTTCACCCCTATGCGTCCGGGGCACTACCGCGTTTATTCGCAGCCGGAAACATCCATGTGGTGTTGCGTCGGTTCCGGATTGGAGAATCACACCAAATACGGAGAGTTTATTTACGCCCATGCAAAGGATACGCTGTATGTAAACCTCTTCATCCCCTCCCGTCTGACCTGGAAAGATAAAAAGATAACCCTGGTACAGGAAACCCGTTTCCCCGACGAAGAGCAAATCAGATTCCGCGTGGAAAAGAGCAAGAAGAAAGCATTCAGCCTCAAACTCCGTTACCCCTCCTGGGCTAAAGGCGCCAGCGTTTCCGTTAATGGAAAAGTACAAGAAACGAATGCCCAACCGGGAGAGTACCTGACCATTCACCGCAAATGGAAAGCCGGAGATGAAATCACACTGAATATGCCCATGCAGGTTGCCTTGGAGCAAATACCGGATCGGGAAAATTTCTATGCATTCATGTATGGCCCTATCGTACTTGCCAGCCCCACAGGGACAGAGAATATGGACGGGCTTTATGCAGATGACAGTCGTGGCGGACACATAGCCCATGGCAAACAGATTTCCATGCAAGAAATACCGATGCTGATAGGTTCCGCCGCATCTCTGCCCCAATCACTCCGGAAGATAAACGATGACTTGATTGCATTTACTTATACCGGTAGTGTCTATCCGGCACAGAAAGAAGCGCTGAAATTGATTCCTTTCTTCCGTCTTCACGATTCCCGTTATGCTGTTTATTTCCATCAGGTAACCGAAGCTGAAGTAGAAAGTATCCGCAAAGAAGTGGCATTGAGCGAGCGTAAAGCAATGGAACTTGCCAACCAGACTGTAGATCTCATTTTCCCCGGTGAACAACAGCCTGAATCGGATCATGGTATTCTGTATGAACAGGCAGAAACTGGAATCAATAAAGACCGTCACTTCCGGCGTGCCAAAGGTTGGTTCAGTTATAACCTCAAAGTAAAAGAGGAAGCCAGCCAGCTGATGATCACTGTACGGAAAGAGGATCATACCAAGATAGCCATCCTTCTTAACAATGAAAAACTGACTGTTAGTCCAACGATCAGCAAACCTGATAAAGAGGGTTTTATAACGATCTGTTATTCTTTACCCCAAAAGTTAAGTACAGGCAGCTATCCGATACGCTTCAGTCCCGACGGAACAGAGTGGACACCTGC
>ERZ834382.906-NODE-906-length-29632-cov-4.550360_pt1 | contig 29632 bp, 17 predicted proteins | sample MGYA00519692_ERZ834382 | MGnify/ENA primary metagenome ERZ834382 (study PRJEB31850, sample SAMEA3708751) | human gut metagenome | biome: human gut; feature: human-associated habitat; material: faeces | place: China | collected 2014 ...
CGCTACGCCCGCTACAAGAAGCTCGCGGAGGACTAATCTGTTACAAAAAGCCTGCGGTATCCCCTCCCGAAGCATGAAATATTATATCCCACCTATTACCCATCCCTCCTTTCTCCGCGCCGGACTCACTTGCCATACCCGGCACGGAAAGCAGTATACCCCCCCTAAATATCTATAGCCTAATTCAATGATATTCTTCCTTTCTGTATGAATTATCCCGGGGGTACCGCATCGGCTTTCTGTATATACCGCAATATCCTCTCCTGTGTTAAACGGGAGAGGATATTTTTTGCCCCTGCCGCGCGGGAAAGTTAAAACGTTATAACTTTGAAACGCTGTAACTTTATAACGTTATTCATGGCAGCGCGGGGAAAATAAATACTGATAGGGTGCAATCCTCCCTTTCTTTTTCGCTCGAAAAATAGTATAATTATGGAACAGAAAGGGGAATGGAAGAACATCATTGAGGAGGGATGTGCATGAAAAAACGACCGAGCATCGCTATGCTGACCGCGCTTCTTGCTGTGGTGTTCGCGGCGGGCATCGGCGTTTACAGCAGCTACATCGGCATGAAAATCTATCAGGAAAGCTCGAATAATCTGTTTGAGAGCTTTTCGCAGATCTCCAAGACCTTTACGCTGTTCGTGCAGCGAAACTGGACCGTGCTGGGGCAGTGGGACGGTCTGTTGAAGAACACAGGCAGCGACGCGGATGCTGAAAACATCTGGCCGGATGTGCAGGGCAGCAAGGAGTCGTGGCGTTACAGCGACTTCTATCTGCTCAACGAAGACTCGCAGTATCTAACGGCAGATGGGCGAAAGGGCAGCGCCGGCAGCATCAGCGGCGTTATTCAGGAGCTGTACAACGAGGACGGGCCGATCGTCTCCACCTACACGGCGAGCTACGGCGTGCCCAAGATCGTGTTCGCCATGCCGCTGAGCCGGGACGTAACGCTGGACGGCGTGACCTATACCGGCCTCGCGGTCAGCTATGACACGGACGTGGTCGACGATCTGGTCGACGGCAGTATGTACAGCGGTCAGAGCGACTGCTATATCGTGCGCACGAACGGCGACATCGTGCTCTCGCTCGAGCCGCAGACCGAGCTGTGCAAAGGTCTGACCAATCTGTACGACATCGACGCGCACGCCGAATGGAAATACGGCACCATGGACGACATCAGAGACTGCATCCAGCTCGGCAAGAGCGGAAGCGCGCAGTTCACCTGCGAGAGAGCGCGAAATTATCTGATCGCGATACCGACCGATTTTCCTGACTGGGCACTCGTCGGCATCATCCACGCCGACGAGGTGGACGGCGCGATGCGCAGCGTGCAGCAGTCTACGATCATCGCGCTCGGCGCGCTCTGCATCTTCGCCGTCATCATCGTGGTGCTGGCGCTGAGCATGGAGAGCCAGCTGCGCCTGCGGCGCGAGGAGGAGGCGCGGCTGAGCCTCGAGCGCGAAAAGATGCAGAGCGACCGCCTGCTGCAAAGCATGAGCCGCATCGTCGACCGCTATTCCATCGTCAATCTGGACACCAACCGCTACCGCTACCGCGAGCTGCGCCTCAGTAAGCCGCTCTATCCGACCTCCGGACAGTATTCGGAAATGGTCAAGACCATCTCCGAACACTATGTCGCGCTGACCGAAACGGAAAACGCCAAGCTCTCGCGCCTGCTTGCGCCCGAATACCTGCGCAGCGTGCTGCGCAAGCCGAACGACAATCTCAAGATCGAGTATTGCAGCCGCACGGAGAACGCCTACATGGTCCTGACCATCCTCCCGGTCGCGTGGCACGCGGACGGCACGGTCTATGAGGTCATGCGGGTCGTGCAGGACATCGGGCAGAAGGTCGAGCTCGAGAACATGGCGAACACGGACAGCATGACCGGCCTGTTCAACGAGCGCTATTTCAGCAGAGTCCTGAACATCTGCGAGGCGAAAAAGCTGCCGTTCGTGCTGTATTACCTCGATCTCGACCGGTTCAAGCCGGTAAACGACACCTACGGCCACCTTATGGGCGACCGGCTGCTGAAGGAGATCGCGGCGCGGCTGCTGCGCTGCATCCGAAGCCGGGACTACGCCTTCCGCATCGGCGGCGATGAGTTCGCGCTCATCGTCAGCGCCGACATGGACGAAGGACAGCGCGCCCGCATGGCCGAGCGCATCCAGACCACGCTTTCCGCCCCTGTCGTCCTCGACGGAAAGGAGCTTTCGGTCGGCGTCAGCTGCGGCTGCGCCTGCTATCCGGAGGACGGCGACGCTTCGCAGGTGCGCATCGCGGCGGACAGCCGGATGTACGAGACCAAGCAGCGCCATCATGAAAACGACCGGACGGAGGGAGAGCCATGAAAAACCGGACCCTGCGCCGCGCCGCGGAGACGCTCGTCCTGCTGCTGATCGCGGCGATGGCGCTGCTGCTCGCCGCCGGACTGCATCAGCGCGCGCCGGACGCGGCGCTCACCACCCTCAGCACCGGCTGGTACCAGCTGACCGACGGCGTGCGGCGCGAAGTCACGCTCCCGGCCAAGCTCCCGGCTGAGCCGGGGCAGACGATTACCCTGTATAACGACACGCTGATCGACAGCGACGGCGGAAAGGTGCTGAGCGCGCGCGGCGTGGAATACGGCATCGAGATCCGGGCGGGCGAAACCCTGCTCTACCGCTACGAGGACAACGCCTTCCCGAAGAACGCGCAGATGAAGGGCCGCCTGTGGGCAGATACGGAGCTTCCGGACAACATCGGCGGACAGACGCTCAGCCTGACCCTGACGCCGCTCTCCGGCCGCGCGGTCGCGCTCGCCGCGCCCGTTCTCGGCACGGCGCCGGCCGTCACCGGCCGGCATATCCAGTCCTCGCTGTTCTCCATCGGCATGATGCTCGCCATGCTCGTGCTCGCCGTGCTCGCGCTGATGATCTTCTTTTACATGAGCTTTTTCGGCATCCGCGAGCTCCGCTTTCTCGATGTGGCGGTCTTTCTGCTGCTGTGCAGCCTGTGGTGCCTGACCGATTCCGGCCTGTATCAGATCTACGGACGGGACACCGCCGCCGGGAGCATCATTTCCTTCTACGCCTTCATGACCATGCCCATCCCGATGGTGCATTTCGTCCGCAACACGGTCAGCGGCAGGCTGCGGCTCGTTCCCGACGTGCTCATCGCGCTGTTCTGCGCCAACGCCCTCGCACAGGGCGCGGCGTACCGGCTGCTCGGCGTGCCGTTCATCGCCATGCTGCCGCTGACGCACCTGCTGCTGACGGCAGGCGTGGCGGCGATGCTGACCGCGCTTTTCCGCTCGTACCGCGAGCAGCCCGCGCCGCAGCTCCGGCTGCGCATGGCGGCGTTCGCCGCGCTGGGCGCGTTCGGCGTGGCCGCGCTCGTGCTGTACTGGCTGCTCCATATCTACTGGTACGACGCTGTGTACCAGTTCGGCGTGCTGCTGTTCATCATCCTGCTGCTGTACGGCCTGATCAGCCAGGCGGCCGAGGATATGCGCTTTCACATGGAGCACCGCATCAGCCATCAGATGCAGCGCGAGGACCGCATGACCGGCCTGCCCAACCGCCGCGCATTCGAGGAATACATGGAGCGCATCCGCACCGGCAAGGCCGGCTGCCGCGATGCGGTACTGACCTATATCCGGCTCGAGGGCCTGAACGAGCGCAACGACCGCTTCGGCCTTCAGGCGGGAGATGAATCGGTCATCGCGGCGGCGCAGTGCGTTGCCGACTTCTGCCGCGCGTGCGAGGAGGCGGGCGAGAGCGTCTTGTGCTTCCGCACGGGCGGCAACGAGTTCGCCCTCATCCGCCCCGAGCCGCATACCGACTCCGGACAGCTGCACCGGCAGTTCCGCGCGGTCGTCGCGCGCTACAACCGGACCTGCGCGCCGCGCGCGCGCATCACCATGACTTTCGGCTTCAGCCGCCTGTGCGACGAGGACGGAAAGTCGCGCAGCATCAGCGCATGGAAGGCCGAGGCCGACGCACATTTGAAGAGAAACGAAGCCGGACTGGGAGGAGACGCCGAATGACAACCAACATACATTATCTGATTGCCGCAATGGCGGTGCTGCTGGTCGTCATATGGCAGTATTCCCGCCAGCGGCAGATGGATGACCGGAACAGCCTGATGTTCCGCCGTCTGCTGAGCGTCGTCAGTCTGGACGTTGCCGCGGAGCTGGTCAGCACGGCCTTCATCCTGTACGCCCCGTACAGCTTCAATGTCTGCCGGATGCTCTCGAACACGGTGTTCTACCTGTTTCAGGCGCTCCTGCCGCTCCTGCTGCTGTACTACGTCTGTACACTGTGCACGAGCCGCGTGATCGCGCCCTCGACCGTGCTGCGCATGGGCATCCCGACCATCGCTCTGGTCTTTGTCATTCTGACCAACCCCTTCACCGAGATCCTGTTCTATTTCGACAGCACCGGCTACCGCCACGGCCCGTGGTATCTGCTGCTGTACGTCAGCGCCCTGCTGCACATCGCGGGGGCGGCGGTCTTTGTCGCGGTGCACCGCGCGTCTGTCAGCCGCCGCACGCTCACGGAGCTGCTCGCGGTCTTTGCGCTCGCCGCCCTCGGCATCGCCGCGCAGGCCGTCAATCCTTCGGTGCTGACGACCGGCTTCGGCCTCTCGCTCAGCATCCTCGCCATGTATCTGACCATCAACAACCCCTGCGCGTGCATGGACAGCCTGACCGGCCTGAACGACAAGCAGTACCTGCTGCGCCGCATGGACGAGCTGACCGACGCGCACAAGGCCTTTCACATCATCACGGTCTACGCCTACCAGCTCGACCACATGAACAAGGTCGAGGGCGTGCAGAACGGCGACGAATTTCTGCGCCGCGCGGCGGAGCGGATGCAGGAGATCGCGGATCGGAACGTGTTCCGCATCTCGGGCAAGCGCTTCCTGCTGATGACGTTCTCGCTGCGCGAGTACGAGACCTGCCTGACGCGCCTGCGGCAGCTGTTCCATACGCAGCCGGACGACGCGCACGCCGCCCCCACGCCGGTCATCCTGTGCGGCGTGGTGAACGCGGAAAAGCTGGGCACGAGCGGTCTCGTACTCGACTACGCGGAATATCTCGAGTCCCTCGTCTCCCGGAGCGGCGAGACCCAGGTCATCCAGAACGACCGCAAGACCATGGACAGCTTCCACTACAACAAGCAGGTCGAGCAGTTCCTGCACCGCGCGATCGCGGAGGATCTGTTCGAGGTCTACTATCAGCCGGTCTACTCGCTCCATCGACAGCGCTTTGTCACCCTCGAGGCGCTCAGCCGCCTGCGGCATCCCGAGCTTGGCTGGATCTCCCCGGATATCTTCATCCGCCTGGCGGAAAAGAACCACCTCATCACCCAGATCACCGAGCTCCAGCTGCGGCGCGTCTGCCGTTTTCTGCGCGAAAACCCGGCGCTCCGCGCGAGCATCGCCAACGTCAAGATCAATCTCTCGCCGCTCGACCTCATCCAAAGCGAGAGCGGCAGCCACCTCGTCCGCATCCTCGGCGAGTACGGTCTCCCCTGCTCCTGCTTCCAGTTCGAGATCACCGAGACCGTCGCGACCGAGTATTCCGCGAGCCTGACCCGCGTGGCGGAGAGCCTCCAGACGGCCGGCATCGGCCTGTGTCTGGACGATTTCGGCTCGGGCTACGCCAACCTGAACACGGTCATGCAGCTGCCCTTCTCGGTCATCAAGCTCGACCGCTCGCTCCTGTTCCACATCTGCACGGACAAAAACGCCGCCCTCTTCTACCAGAGCATCGTCTCGGCCTTCTGCCGCCTCGGCTACCGCATCGTCGCGGAGGGCGTGGAGACGCAGGAGGAGATGGAGCTGCTGCGCAGCTGGAACGTGGACATGATTCAGGGCTACTATTTCTCCCGTCCGCTGCCGCCGGACGACCTGCTGCGGCTGCTCACGGGGAGCGCGGAGATGCAGGCGGAAAATCAGGCGTGAAATTTTCAGAAAAATTTTTTCGGACGCGGAACTTTCCCGCACGCGCTGCGTCTAAGTCTGACGAAGAGACAGAAACACCGGCGTCTCTTCGGGAAAGAAGGCATTTATCATGAAAAAAACACTTATGCTGCTTGCGTGCACCGCGCTTTTGGCGGCCTTGCTCACGGCCTGCGGCAGCAAGCCGGCTGAAAATACGGATACGGATACCGGCTCCTCGTCCTCGGACAGCGCATCGGCCGAGAGCACGCTCTCGGGTACGCTCGACGAGAAGAAGGACTTCATGTTCGTCGTGACCGACGAAAAAGGCGCGGCGTATGAATTCACCTTCGACGCCTCGGCAAAGCCGGAGGGTCTGGACGACGTTTCCGAGGGCGATTCGGTCACTGTCACCTACAAGGGCACGGTCTCCGAGGCCGACCCCTTCGACGGCACGGTCATTTCGGTCGAAAAAAACTAAAATGAGCACAAAAAACCCCTGCCGGGACAGGATTTCTGTCTCCCCGGCAGGGGTTTTCGCTTTTTATCAGGGCTGCTGCTCCGCCTTGTCCAGATACATCAGGTAATCCGCCTTGCGGATGGCCTCGGTGATCGGATGCACGCCGCAGACGCCGCCGACGCTGACCGAGAGCCGGATATCCGCGAACTCGGACATACGGATGCTGCGCACGGCCTGCTGGATCTGCTTTTTCTTCTCGAGGAAGATCTCCTCGGTCATGCGCGGGAACAGGAGCAGGAATTCGTCCCCGCCGTAGCGGATGAGGATGTCGGTCTTGCGGATGCACGAGCGTATCGCGCCCGCGATGTCGCGCAGCGCCGCGTCTCCGGCGGCGTGGCCGCAGGTATCGTTGATGTGCTTGAAGCTGTTCACGTCGATGAGCGCTACGCCCTCCATGCCCTCGAGGTGGGTGCGGTAGGTCTCGAAATAGCGGCGCGAATAGACGCCCGTCATCGGGTCGAGGAACAGCTGCATATCCTCGCCGCGCGTGCGGTCGAGCAGGAAGCGCGAGCCGTTCGCGTCGATCCAGCGGCCCTCGTTGAGCCGCGAGATCATCTCGAGCACGCAGGGCGTGCCGTTGACCGAAACGTACTTCGCGATGACGAAATACATCTCGTTGCGGGTAAATTCGAGCTTGTTGAGCGTGGTGTGCTCGGCGAAGGCGCGAGTGGAGATGCAGTTGGCGCAGTCTCTGTCGTTGTCCCAGAACGCGGTGCAGCGCTCGCCCGTGCGGTGCAGCACGCCGTCCGCGTCGATCTCGAGCACGGCATTGGCCGACGGGTCGACCAGACGGACGACGTCAAAGACAGTGCCGAGGCGCCCGATCTCGTCGACGATCAACGGCCCGTTCGCCGTGCTCCGGTCCGCGCAGCAGAGGGGCGCACGGCTGTCCTGGTCCTTCTGCATGTCGGTCATGCAGCCGATCACGCCGACATATCTGCCGGGCGAGAGCGGCGACCAGAGCGTGTGCATCCGGATGCTGTGCCAGTGCTGCTCGCCGCCGACCGTCAGGAGCAGGCTGATGGAAAGCTCGTTGTTCTCGGGCGTCGTGGCCTTGAGGGCGCGCCGGAGCCGCGCGACGTCGGCCGGACGCAGCGGGCGCATATTGTCCGGGTCGTTCACGTCCATGATCGTCCGGCTCTGCTTCCCCGGACAGCTCCAATCGACCACGAGGACCGACTGGGAGAGCGTATCGTACTCGAACTGCACGCCGCCGCAGCAGGACGCGAAGAAGATCAGCTTTTCCCGGAGGAAGTCCAGCTCGCGCTGGGCGCGGTCGCTGTGCGGCATATTGCTGTTCCGCAGCAGCTCGGAGGAAAGGCGCTGCGCGTGCTTCTTCATGCTTCGCTCGACCGCGAGCCGCGGCAGCGCGTGCTTGAGGCTCGCGCTGATCTCCTGAAGGCAGTCGAGCAGCATCGGGTTGAACGCGCCGCACTCCCCGTTGAGGATCATGGAGACGGCGGTGTCGTGGCTGTACGCCTTTTTGTAGCAGCGATCGCTCGTCAGCGCGTCATATACGTCCGCCAGCGCGACTACCTGCGCCGAGATCGGGATCTGCTCGCCGAGCAGGCCGTCCGGGTAGCCGCCGCCGTCCCAGCGCTCGTGATGCCAGCGGCAGATCTCGATAGCGGTCTTGAGCAGCGGCTCCTTGCGGTACGGCGTCAGCCCCTCGAGCATGGACGCGCCGATGGCGGGATGGGTGCGGATGACGTCGAACTCCTCGGGCGTCAGGCGGCCCGGCTTGTTGAGGATGCTCTCGGGGATGCTGATCTTGCCGATGTCGTGCAGGGCGGAGGCGGTGACGATGAGGCGGATCTTTTCCTCGGTCAGATGGTATACGTCGGTCTTTTCGCTCAGCCTGCGCAGCAGCATCCCGGTCACGGTCTGCACCTGGAGCACGTGCTGAGCGCTCTCGCTGTTGCGGAACTCGACGATGTGGCTGAGGATGCCGATCATGACATTGTTGTCCCGCTGGTTGCGGTAGATCTGGTCGGAGACCATGCCCATCAGCCGCTTCTGGTTGGCGTAGAGCGTGAGCGTGTTCTTGACGCGGCGCTGGACGATGAACGAGTCGAAGGGACGGCGGATGTAGTCGGAAACGCCGAGGCCGTAGCAGCGCTCGATGGACTCGTGGTCGTCGGCGGCGGAGATCATGACGACCGGGATCTCGTCGATCCAGCGGAACTGGTTCATGTACTCGAGCACGGTAAAGCCGTCCACCTTCGGCATATTGATGTCGAGCAGCATCAGGTCGATGTTCATATCCTGCCGGAGCATGCGCAGCGCCTGCGCGCCGTCCTCTGCTTCTGTATATTTGTATCCCTCGCCCAGAATGGCCTTGAGCATTTCTCGGTTCATCTCCGAGTCGTCAACGATCAGGATTTTCTGTCGGTTCATAGTCGTTCGACCGCAGCCGGGTCGCTGTCCCTCCCTCTGTCGGACTTTGTCGGTTTTTCACTATTTTATTATACTACCAAAGCAATGCAGAATAAAGGAAAATTTCCAGCATCAGCGACCAATATTATTGTACAGCCGGGCGGAATCGTGTATACTGAATGATAGACTGCGGTATCTTCGGCCGCAGGGAGAGAGACAGAAGGAGACACGACGATCTATGATAAAACTCAAACGGCTGAGACGCGCATCGGCGCTTTTTGCGGCGCTGTCGGCGCTCCTGCTGTCCGGCTGCGCCCCGTCTGCGGCGTCCGACAGCGCGCTCCCGACGCTCACCGTCGGCAGCGACAGCTATCCGCCCTATGTCTACATGGACAATAACGGCGACATCACCGGTCTGGACGTCGAGATCGCGGAGGAGGCGTTCCGCCGCATGGGCTACCGCGCGGAATTCACCACGATCGACTGGGAGAAAAAGACCGAGCTGGTCGACAGCGGAGAGATCGACTGCATCTGGGGCTGCTTTTCCATGGCGGGACGAGAGAACGACTATCAGTGGGCGGGGCCGTATCTGGCGAGCCGTCAGGTCGTGGCGGTCGGCGCGCAGAGCGGCATCGAGACGATAAGCGAGCTTGAGGGAAAGACCATCGCGGTGCAGGCGACCGGCAAGCCGGAGGCGATCTTCCTGCGCGGCGGCGATAACGTCCCGGCCTTCCGGGACATCATCAGTCTCGCGGACCGCGGCGTGCAGTACGCCATGCTCGACTGCGGCTATGTGGACGCGGTCGCGGCGCACGAGGAGGCCATCCGGCAGTACATGAAGGACTACGGCGCGCAATTCCGCATCCTGGACGAGCCGCTGCTCGTGACCGGCATCGGCGTCGCCTTTTCCCGACATGACACGCGCGGCCTTGCGGCGCGGCTGGACGAGGTCTTTGAGCAGATGCGCGAGGACGGCAGCATGGAAAAGCTCGCCGGAAAGTATCTCGACGACCCCGCGCACAGTCTGGAGGTGGATGCGCTTGAACAGTAAAAACCGGCAGCCGCGCTCGCGGAAACCCTTCGCCTGCCTGTGCCTTGCGGGCGGACTGGTGTTCCTCGGGACGGTATTCGGGCTGTCCCGTTATATCGATACGCAGGACTGCGAGCATCGCATGAACGAGCTGATCAGCTTCGTCAAGGAGCAGTCCTCCGCCTACGTGCAGTACAACGAGACCGCCGTGGCCAAGGCGCTCGTGCGCGGCACGACCGCGATGCAGGAGCTGGACAGCCTGACGCTCGACTGCGGCGAGGACGCGCTGCGGCAGTACACCGAGCGGCTGTGGCTGACCGGCGTTTCGGTCGTGGACGCGAGGGGCCGGCTGGTCTGCGAGTACAGCACGGACGGCGTCGGCTACGCCCGGCTTCAGACCGATCTGGAGCCCGAGCGCGTGCTCGCCGTGGTCGGCCATCCGCAGAGCACCTACGTCCGCCGCGTGCAGCTGACCGACGGCTCGTTCGCCGACACCGCCGTGCACAGCCTTGCGGACGGCAGCGGCGCGGTGCTCGCCTGGCGGCACACCAAAGCCGCGTTCGCGCAGAAATCCGTGCTCTCCGTGCAGGATCTGCTCGACGGCTACGACGCCGCGACCACGGGAGTCGTGCTCCTCGCGGACGGCAACCGCGTGACCGCGTCGGATGATCCGTCCCTCATCGGCACGGACACCACGGAAAATGAGCTGCTCCGCCGCATCCGTTCGAGCGGACAGGCGGAAACGCTGGTCTATGCCGGGCGGAAGGGCCTGACCCGGTACTACGGAATGTACAGCCACGGGCGCGACTTCTACTACTACATGTATGTTCCGGGCAGACTGCTCTACACGAACACGCCGGTCAACATGATCGCGGCGTTCCTCGCCTGCGTGGGCGTTCTGACGCTGCTCCTGTTCGTGCGCCGAGGCACGGAAAAGAGCTTCCTGCGGCAGCAGCAGTCGCTCGAAAAGGAATATCAGCTTTCGCTCGAGCAGAAAAACGCCGAGCTGGAACGCGCCATCCGTCAGGAAACGGCGGCCAACCGCGCCAAGCGCGAATTCCTGTTCAATATGTCGCACGACATCCGCACGCCGATGAACGCGATCATCGGCTTCACCTCGCTCGCGGCCACCCATATCGACAACCGCGAACAGGTGCTCGACTACCTGAAAAAGACCGCAACGGCGAGCCAGCACCTGCTCTCGCTCATCAACGACGTGCTCGACATGAGCCGCATCGAGAGCGGCAAGGTCTCGCTCGAGCCGCGCCCGGTGCACCTGCCCGAGCTTGTGCACGACCTGCGCGACATCATTCAGTCGGGCATTTCCGCCAAGCGCATCTCGCTCTTTATCGACATGGTCGACGTGGAGGACGAGGACGTCATCGCCGACCCCATGCGCCTCAACCAGATCATGCTCAACATCATGTCCAACGCCATCAAATTCACCCCGGCGGGCGGCACGATCACCCTGCGCATCGTCCAGAAGCAGACCGCGCCCAAGGGCAGCGCGGACTATGAGTTCCATATCCGCGACAACGGCATCGGCATGAGTCCGGCGTTTCAGGAGCACATCTTCGAGCAGTTCGCGCGCGAGGAGACCTCGACCGTCAGCGGCATTCAGGGCACCGGCCTCGGCATGGCGATCACGAAAAATCTGGTCGACATGATGGACGGCGGCATTTCGGTCGAGAGCGAGCCGGGAAAGGGCTCGGAATTCACGGTCTCCCTGCGCTTTCCGGTCAGCGGAGAGCGGGCCGCCGCGCCCGCGCGCATCCCCCAGCTCGAGGGCCTGCGCGCGCTCGTCGCGGACGACGACACCGACACCTGCCTGAACGTCAGCAAGATGCTGCGCACGATCGGAATGCGGGCGGACTGGACGACCTCGGGACGCGAGGCGGTCGTCCGTGCGCAGGACGCGCTCGATCAGGGCGACGGCTTCCGCGTGTTCATCATCGACTGGATGATACCCGATCTGAACGGCCTCGAGGTCGTGCGCCGCGTGCGCAGGCTGATCGGTGAGGCCACCCCGATCATCATCCTGACCGCCTACGACTGGACGGACATCGAGGTCGAGGCGCGGTCCGCGGGCGTGACCGCCTTCTGCGCAAAGCCGCTGTTCCTGTCCGAGCTGCGCCGCGTGCTGGCCGAGCCGTTCCGCATGGAGGAACAAAAGGAGCCGACGGAAAATGCGGCGGAATTCGCCGGAAAACGGCTGCTGGTCGTCGAGGACAACGCCCTCAACCGCGAGATCGCGGTGACGATGCTCGAGGAAGCCGGGTTCGCGGTCGACACGGCGGAAAACGGCAAGCTCGCGGTGGACAAGGTGCGCGAAAGTGCGCCCGGGTACTATGATCTGGTGCTGATGGACATTCAGATGCCGGTCATGAACGGCTACGAGGCCGCGCGCGCCATCCGCGCCCTGCCGGACGCCGAAAAGGCGGCCCTGCCCATCGTCGCCGTGACGGCGAACGCCTTTGACGAGGACCGCCAGAACGCCGCAAAGGCCGGCATGAACGGCCACCTCTCCAAGCCGTTCGACATGCAGCAGCTGCTCGCGATGATTGAAAACATACTGCCGTGAGGGAGCCTTCTCGAAAACGTTGCAACGTCAAAACTGCATAACGTTAAAACTGCATAACATTATAACGTTATAACGTTTACTCTCGCATTCATTGCAAAAACGCTCCGATTTCACTAAAAAACCTGTCTTACAGGAGGAAAACCGTACATGAAAGGAACAGCCGTTTATCATTCGCCGTTTGGGAAAATGCAGCTGGACTGGGAGGACGGCGCGGTCACGGCCTTGCATCTTGCCCGGGACGGCATCTGCGAGGGAACGCCGAACGAGCTGACCGCACTCGTATTCCGTCAGCTGGACGAGTATTTTGCCGGGACGCGCCGGACGTTCGACTTCCCCTGCCGCCCGCGCGGCACGCCCTTTCAGCAAAGGGTCTGGGCGGCGCTGCGTGAAATTCCCTACGGCGAAACGCGCAGCTATAAACAGCTCGCCGAGGCCATCGGTCAGCCGAACGCCTGCCGCGCGGCAGGCATGGCAAATCACGCGAACCCCATTCTCATCGCCGTCCCCTGTCACCGCGTCATCTGCGCGGACGGCTCGCTGGGCGGCTACGCCGGCGGCACGGAGATGAAAAAAGCGCTGCTGCGGCTCGAGCAGGCGGGCGGAGCGGCGGCTGTCCGGATTACAGCTTTGGTTTCAAACGTCTGAAAGGGGTCATTCCATGATCTACACGGTAACACTCAATCCCGCACTGGATAAAACGGTGGAGATCCCCGGCATGGCGCTCGACACCGTCAACCGCATCACGGAAATGCGCACCGATCCCGGCGGCAAGGGCATCAACGTGAGCAAGGTGATCGCGAAGCTCGGCGGAGAGAGCTGCGCGGCCGGCATCCTCGGCGGCGGGAGCGGAAAAATGCTCGAAAAGCTGCTCGAGGGCGAAAATTTCACCACGCAGTTCCGGTTTGTTGAGGGACAGACCCGCACGAATATCAAAATCATCGACCGCGAGGGGCACACGAACACCGACATCAACGAGCCGGGCCTGACCGTCACGGACGCAGATTTAGATGCGCTGCTGCACGACCTTCTGGCGGAGCTCCGGCCGGGTGACATCGTCGTTCTCGCCGGAAGCCTGCCGAAGGGCGCGCCGCAGGACACCTACCGCACCTGGACGGCCGCGTGCAAAAAGGCGGGCGCACGGGTGTTCCTCGATGCGGACGGCGCTTTACTGGCGGAAGGATTAAAGGCCGCGCCCTACCTCATCAAGCCGAACGACGACGAGCTGTCGCGTCTGGCCGGGAAAAAGCTCGAGACCCTCGAAGAACTGACCGCCGAGGGCAGAAGGCTGCTCGAGCGCGGCATTGAACGGGTCGTGATCTCGCTCGGCGGCCGCGGTGCGCTCTATCTGCGAAAGGGCAGCACGATTTACGCCGAGGGCCTCAAGGTTCCGGTCGGCAGTACGGTCGGCGCAGGCGACAGCGTGGTCGCGGCGCTCGCGTATGCCGAGGCGCAGGGACTGAGCGAGGAGGAGGCCGTCCGCCTCTCGACCGCCGCCGGCGCGGCGAACGTCATGTGCAGCGGCACGCAGGCCGCCGAACGCGAGGCCGTCGAGGCGCTGCTCCCGAAGGTGCACTTTTCTCGTCTGCGGCCGTGAGCGCCGTCCGCGCGGCGTCAAGGTGCTGTAAAGTTATAAAGTCACAGCGTTTCAAAGTTATAACGTTACAGCTTTGCGGCGCCCGGCGAAAAAAAGATTGACAGCCGGAGAAAATGCAGTATATTCTTATCTCAGAAAAATACCGCACAGACAGAAAAAGGAAAGGGAGATTTCGGTATGTCGGAGCTGTCGAACATCAAAAGTCAGGCGCTGACCGAACGGGTCGAGGAGCGTTTGTTTGCGTACATTCTGGACAACCATCTGAAGGTCGGGGCGAAGCTGCCGAACGAGCATGAGCTGGCGGCGCATTTCGAGGTCAGCCGCGGCACCGTCCGCGAGGCGGTCAAGCTGCTCGTCTCGCGCGGCGTCCTGCGCGTCAAGCACGGCTCGGGCACTTACGTCGCCTCCCTGTTCCCTCTCCACGCCAATCCGCTGGGACTGGACGCGGTGGAGGACAAACTACAGCTCGCGCTCGATCTGACCGACGTGCGGCTCATGCTCGAGCCGACGATCGCGGCGCTTGCGGCGCAGAACCGCACGGACGAGGAGGTCGAGCAGCTGGCCGAATACTGCGACGCGGTACGCGAAAAGATCGAGGCCGGAGAAGACTACCTCATCGAGGATATGCGCTTTCACTGGTACCTCGCGAAATGCTCGCACAACATGGTCGTCGAGCCGCTGATGCCGATCATCGACGCGGCCGTGATCTCGATCGCCAACATCACGCGCAAGGAGCTGCTCACCATGACCATCGACACGCACAAGGAGATACTGGACGCCGTGCGCGACCGCGACCCGCAGGCCGCCCGCAGCGCCATGTCCGTGCATCTCGACACGAACCGCATCTTCATCCGCCAGACGAAAACGGCGCGGTGAGACTGTCGCGAAACTATCGTTTCGCCGACAATCTGTGTTTTGACTTCGCAAAACACGGACGTCCGAAAGTTCCCATGCGGAAACTTTCTCCCTCTCAAAGTATAAAGACCGAGGTACACGCCCTCGGTTTTTATGCAATCACTCCGTGACTGCTGTTGCATACGCGCTGACGCGCGGCTGCTGTGTTTTGTAAAACAGGCTTTATCGACAGATTGAAGCGCCTGCAATGCAGGCGCTTTTTTTTGCGCGCAGCCTGAAGTTGTCCGACGTTTTTTCTCGCTTTTTCTTATTTCCCGCGCATTTCCCGCAAAAATGCGCAAGCTGTTTACGTAATTTGATGGTTTTGCACGATTTTATAAAAAAATTTTATTGCAAAAGTAGAAAGCATTTTGGACAACTTGAAACACATCTTTTCAAAAATTATAATGCTGAGTATAGAGACCTGCACCGGAACAGCCGGCGTTTCCGGGGGTCAGCATAGAAAATTTTCGGGTGAAAAGATATTACAGGAGGAATGCGTTATGTTACGCAGCGAACATATTCTGAAGGGTCTGGGCAACCAGTATTACCGTGCAACCTACAAATCCATGGGCTTTACCACCGAGGATCTCAAGCGTCCGCTCATCGGCATCGCGAACGCCTGGAGCGAGTGCGTGCCCGGCCACTACAACCTGCGTCAGGTCGCGCAGCGCGTCAAGGACGGCATTTACCGCGCAGGCGGCACGCCCATCGAGTTCGGCGTCATCGGCGGCTGCGACGGCATGGGTCAGGGCCACGACGGCATGCACTTCATCATGCCCTCGCGCGAGCTGATCGCCAATTCCATCGAGTCCATGGCGCAGATCAACCTGTTCGACGGCCTCGTCCTGCTCGGCTCGTGCGACAAGATCGTTCCGGGCATGCTGATGGCGGCAGCCCGTCTGGACATTCCGTGCATCTTCCTGCCGGGCGGCCCGATGGAGGGCGGCGTTGAGTTCGACGGCCGTCAGGCCGACCAGACCTCTGCCACCGAGGCTTATGGTATGCTTTCCGCCGGAAAGATCACGGAGGCGGAGTATGTGGCTCTGGAGGATACCGCCTGCCCGGGCTGCGGCTCGTGCTCCTACCTCGGCACCGCGAACACCATGTGCGCCCTCGCGGAAGCGCTCGGCATGACCCTGCCGGACGGCGGCACCGCTCCGGCGACCTCCGCGGTTCGCATGATGAAGGCCGAGGAGACCGGCGTCAAGATCATGGAGCTGGTCGAGAAGAACATCACCGCCCGCCAGATCATCACCGACAGCTCCATCCGCAACGCCATCAAGGCATGTCTGGCCATGAGCGGCTCGACCAACGCCGTCATGCACCTGACCGCCATCGCCTACGAGGCCGAGCTCGGCATCAAGGTGCTCGACGAGTTCGACAGCCTGTCCGACACCACGCCGCAGCTGGCGCGCATGAACCCGTCCTGCAAGTACAGCATCGTAGACTTCTACAAGGACGGCGGCGTTCCGCGTCTGATGGAGAACCTGCGCTCCATGCTCGAGACCGACGTCATGACCGTCACCGCGCACACCCTCGCGGAGAATATCGACAGCCACAAGTACCTGTACCCGGCGACCGGTCTGGTCAACCACACGCTCGACGACCCGTTCGGCTACACCGGCGGCGTCGCTGTCCTGCGCGGCAACCTCGCGCCCGACACCGGCATCACCAAGCCCGGCGCGTTCGACAAGAGCCTGCATCACTTCAAGGGCGAGGCCATCTGCTTCGACTCCGAGGAGGCCGCAGAGGAGGCTATCCTCGCCGGCAAGATCCATGACGGCCACGTCGTCGTTATCCGCTACGAAGGCCCGAAGGGCGGCCCCGGCATGCGCGAGATGTTCAAGGCCATGAAGTACCTGTACGGCCGCGGCCTCGCCAAGACCACCGCGCTCATCACCGACGGCCGCTTCTCCGGCACGAACAACGGCTGCTTCGTCGGCCATATCTCCCCCGAGGCGGCAGAGGGCGGCCCGATCGCCATCGTCCATGACGGCGACACCATCGAGATCGACGTCGATAACAAGCAGCTCAACCTGCTCGTACCCGACGAGGAGATCGAGGCGCGTCTCAAGCAGTGGAAGCGCCCCGAGCCCAAGTTCAAGAAGGGCTGGCTCGGCCTGTACTGCAAGCTCGCGGCCTCCGGCTCTGAGGGCGGCGTCATGAAGTTCGACCACTTGTAAGCCGACGGAAAGGGGAATTTCACTATGGATGGAGTAACCGTATCCGTTCTGGGCGCTCTGGCCGCGCTCGTCGTGGCCATCGTACTCATTCTGAAAAAGGTCCAGCCGACCTACGCCATGCTGATCGGCGCGGTCGCCGGCGGCCTCATCGGCGGCGCCGGTCTGACCGGAACCGTAAACTATATCATCTCGGGCACGCAGGGCATCGTCTCCGCCATCATCCGCATCGTGACCGCCGGCATCCTCGCCGGTGCGCTGATCGAGAGCGGCGCGGCCGAGCGCATCGCGGAGGCGATCATGAACAAGCTGGGCGCGAAGCGCTGCCTGATCGCGATCACGCTCGCGACGTGGGTCCTGACCGCCGTCGGCGTGTTCGGCGACGGCGCGTGCATCACGGTCGCACCGATCGCCCTTCAGATGGCGAAGCGTGCAGGCTATCACAAGATGGGCGTTCTGATGGCGCAGCTCGGCGCGGTCCGCGCGGGCAACGTCATGAGCCCGAACCCGAACGACATCGCAGCGGCTGAGGGCTTCGGCGTGCCGCTGACCTCGATCATCGCGGTCGGCATCATCCCGGCCGTCGTGGCTCTGATCGTCACCTCGCTCCTCGCCTACCATCTGCGCATGCGCGGCACCGAGATCGCGGACAGCGACGTCAACACGATCGACAGCAAGGATCTGCCTCCCCTGTGGGCGGCGCTCGCCGGTCCGTTCGTCACCATCGCCATCCTGGTCCTGCGCCCGATCGCCGGCATCACCATCGACCCCCTGATCGCGCTCCCGGTCGGCGGCATCGTCGGCACCATCGCGATGGGCAAGACCAAGGAAATGGGTCACTATTTCACCGCCGGTCTCGCGAAGATGAGCGGCGTGGCCATGCTGCTGATCGGCACGGGCGCGCTCGCGGGCATCATCTCCAACTCCTCGCTCAAGGACGTTATCATCTCCGGCATTGAAACGCTCGGCCTGCCCGCCTTCATGCTCGCGCCGATCGCTGGCATGATGATGGGCGCGGCGACCGCGTCCGCTACCGCAGGCACGACCCTCGCAAGCCAGATCTTCGGGCCGACCGTCGTCGCGAGCGGCATCGCGCCGCTGGCTGCCGCAGCCATGACCAACGCGAGCGTATTCGTCTTTGACGGTCTGCCGCACGGCTCGTTCTTCCATGTCAGCGCAGGTGGCGTCAACATGGGCATCAGCGAGCGACTCAAGCTGCTCGGCTACGAGGCCATCAACGGCTTCGCCATGCTGGCCGTCAGCACCCTCGTGTTCGGCGTGTTCCGCGTACTAGGATAAAAGACTGTCGCGAAACTTCACAGGAATAAAAGACGAGACCGCTTTTAAGCGGTCTCGTTTTCGTCTGTCGGAAAAAGGAGCGGCTTTCGCCGCTCCTTTGCATTTTCTGCGCATTTCTGGTTGTTTTCTGCTTAGTTTACTTCTTACATCTGTAAATCAGGGTCACGATCTGCGCTCTCGTGCAGTTATCGTCCGGGGCGAACGCGGTCTCGCTCACGCCTTTCGCAACATCGTTTTCGACCGCCCAGAGCACTGCATTATAGTAGTACGCAGCCGCGGGAACGTCAGCGAACGGGTTTTCGCCGCCGGATGCCGGGGACTGCTGCGCGCGCCACAGGAAGGTGACGATCTGCGCACGGGTGCAGCTGGTGTCTGGAGCGAATGCGGTCTCGCTCACGCCCTTCGCGACGCCGTTTTCGACCGCCCACGCGACTGCCTTCGCGTAATAAGCGTCCGCCGGGACATCGGCAAAGCTGCTCAGCGTTTTCGGCTCGGGCGAGCCTGCCGCACGCCACAGGAAGGTCACAGCCTGCGCGCGGGTGCAGCCGGCGTTCGGGGCAAACAGCGTATCGCTCGTGCCGCCGGTCACGCCCTCCTGCGCCGCCCACAGCACTGCGTCATAGTAGTAATCCTCCGCGTGCACATCGGTGAAGAAGTTGAGCATGGTGTTGTCGTCCATAAAGACCGCCTTCACCGTGATCTTGCCCGCCGGCATGACGAAGGTGTACCTGCCGCCGCCCTTGTCGGTCAGCGCGAGCGCCTTGCCGTCCTTGTCCAGCACGGTCAGGCTTTCGAGGGTGTAGCCCTTGTCGGGGGTTGCCGTGATGGTCACAGTGTCGCCCTTGGACGCGGACTCGGGAGAAACGGTCACGGTGCCGTGCTTTACATCATCTACAGATACCGAATAGCCAGGTGCGGAGACGCTTCCGCCGCCTCCTCCACCGCCGCCGCCGGAAGAACCGCCGCCGGAGGTAGAGTCTGTGATACGGATGCTGATCTTCTTTTCAGCGATCACACTGGTATCTGCGTTGACTGCGGCGCAGATCAGGGTCATCGTGCCCTCCTGATCGCCGAAGCTGAGGGTATTTCCGCTGATCACGGCGTGGGTATCATTCTTTTCCAGCGTCCAGCGTACCGAAGCCGGGTAGGCCGCCAGCTCTTCCGCAGTAAAGGCCGTGCCGAACTGGTCGAGCGTCGTGACCTTGACCGCAGACAGGTCGAGCGCGGCATTTTTCCGGACGGACGAGGGGACGCCGTCCGCGGTGATCGCGGTCAGCCGTCTCGGCGCCGTGACCGTCAGGGTGATATGGTTGCTTTCGATGTCGCCGGAACGGGCGTAGATCTCGGTCGAATCCTCCTTCAGCGCCTTGAGCGTTCCGTTTTCGAGCGAAACCACATCCGGCTTGGAGCTGACCCATTCAAAGCTGCCGCCGGTCATCTCTCGGCCGTACTGGTCGAAGCCGGTGGCGGTGAACTGCTCCGCGAGAACCGCGTTCTCGTCCAGCCGCAGGACAAAGCCGTCCTTCCTGTCGGCGCGGATGGTCTTGAGGACGGGCTGCTGCTCGGCCTTGACAACGACATTCTTCGCCGTCTTTCCGGCAGAAGCCGAGGAGGCTTCCAGAATTACGTCCGCATAGGACGCCTCCGGGACGCTGCCGGCCGCAACGAGCAGCGTGCCGTTTTCGATCACGGCGTCGGTCTGGTTGGCGGCCGCGAGCGTCCACTCGATGTCGGACGGGACCGCGCAGGGATTGCCGTGCTGGTCGCGGGCGAGCAGCGGGATACGGGACAGGTCATAGGACGCGCCCTCGACAGCCGCAGGAGCGCCGCCGTTGTAGTACAGCTCGTTCAGATACGGCTTCGCCGTCACCTGTACGGGCAGCGGCTGCGTCGTTTTGTAAACCGGCTTGCCGTTCTCGTCCTGTCCAATCGGGTAATACAGGGTAACGGTATCCGTGCCGACGACAAGGCCGGTGAGCGTGCTGCCGCTGATTTCGGCATAGCCCTTGTCCGTGGCGAGCCGCCACTCGAACAGGCTTTCGTCGAGCGTCATGTCCTCGCCGTACTGATCCTTGGCCTCCACAATGAGTGTGCTCAGGTCGAAGGTGTTCGCCGTATCATCATTATAGATGAGATCGGGGATCGTGCCGTTCACGGTCAGCGTCTCGAGCTGCCGCTCGGGCAGTACCTGAAGCGGCACGCGGTTGGACTCGGTGTCGTTTACGATGGCGTAGATCTGATAATTGCCCGGCTGGGTAAATTCGATGTCGCCCGTGGTTTCGTCGATGGTCAGGCCGTCGTTGTCCTCCACGCTCCATTTGACTCTGCCGGTCACGTCGAAGTTCTCGTCGTTCTCGTCCTTGGCGGTCACGGTCAGACCCGAAACGTCGGCGGTGTTGCTGCCGTCGTTGAAGTAGAACGGCTCAAAGCTGCCGGCTACGGTGACAGAGGACAGCGCAACAGGCAGGATGGTCAGCTCGACCAGCTCGCTCTTGAAGTGAGCCGTGGTCTCGATCGAAGCCTTGGGCTGATAGCGCAGGAACAGCGGCTTTCCGTCATTCGGCCTCAGTGCCTTGAGGACAGGGTAGCCGTTGCGGTTTGTCGTGACCTCGGCGTACTCCGAAGCGTCGTTCAGACCTTCGTCCACGACCGTCCATTCGCCGCTCAGGCGCGGATTGAAGCCGTACCAGTCGACGTCAAACTCGTTTTTCGCCTCGACCTTGATGCTGTCCAGACGCAGGCTCTGCTGCTCGTACAGCGAAATCTGATCGGTATCAGGTACGAGACGGTCGAGCGCATAGATCGGGTACACCTTCTGCGGGGTGATTACGGTGTTCTTGGAGGTATAGTGGAACGAACCGAAGTACGGCGCGACCGGCTGACCGGAGCGCAGCTGATCGGCGGCCGTCTTGAATCCGCCCTGATACAGGGTGTTCATATCCAGACCGTCGGGGTCGTAGCCGGTGACATCCCGGTTCTGGATGCGGGCATCCAGATCCTCGATCGCGCTGAGGCCGTTCCGGCCGAAGGTGTACTTCTTGAAATCCCGGCCCTTCCAGCTGTCCACCGAGACACCATTCCCCTTGGTTCGATGATAGCCGGTAACCGAGAGGAGCATGGTCTTATACTTGATGCGCACTGCACCGGTATAAGGAATGGTCGTTTGCAGGTCGGTCACATCGACATTGATGTCGAGACCCGTATGCGCCGGCAGTGGTACGGAAATGGTATCCGTAATGGACTGCGCGTAGGACTCCTCCTTGCTGCTCTCGTAGGTCTTTTCCATGCCGTAGGAGTAGGAAAAGCTCTGCTCGACCTTGGCGGTGGGCGAAAGCGCGGCCAGAACGGGCACGCTGAATTCAACGCCTACCGTGGTCTCCTCGGTCCAGTTCTGCGAATAGGTATTGGAGACCGTGGTCGAGGTCGTGGTGCTCTTTTCATAGGTATAGCTCTTCTCGACCGTGTTTTCGAAGTCGTTGCGGTTTTCCGCCGTCACCTTGTAGCTGTCCGAGCTGCCGCCCAGATTAAACTGGTAGCCCTTCTTCTCGAGCGACGCCGTTGTATCGTTCGCCTCGATGGAAGGCGTCTCAAACCGGTCCGCAATGCCCTGAATTTCGAAGTCGTAGAACGCCTGTACATAGTAGCCGTAGCCGGTACTTACATAAGAGTGATGGTCATCGCGTTCCTTCTCCGCTCTGGTAGAGACATAATAAACCGGGGTTTCTTCTTCCGGCAGGCTGTTCAAAACACCCGAGCCGCTCAAAATCGCGCTCTGGTCAACGACGCTGCTGACAGCATCCCGCAGACCCTTGGCTGTATACTGTACCTTCGCATAATCTGCCGCCGTCAGAGCGGTATACGGCTCATGATAGCCGTGTTCATTGTTGTCGTTATAGTATGTTTTAGGCAGAACATTGTTCGCAATAGCCGCCCACTTCTCCGCAAATTCGGGATTCCGGATCATCTCCTGCAGGATCTGCTCCTGTGTGCCCGGCAGGTTGTAGGTATCCGAGGCATCAAAGATCTCCCAGTCGTGCTCCGCCGTCACCGCCGCCCCTGCTGTCGGGGGCAGCAGACCGAAGCACACCGACAGCGCCAGAACTGCGCTCAGTCCCCGACGCCGTATCGTTCGCTTTTTACTCATACTGTTTTCCTCCTTTTCTGTGGTGTTCCTGCTCCGCCATGGACAGAAGCTCGTCGTGGCTCAGCTCTACGTCGCAGAAGCGGACAAAAATGCCGTTCGTCACCGCGCTGTTCCAGATCTGCGGGTCGGCAAGAGACCGAAATCGGAACTTGTCCAGATACGGCTCCATGTCCAGCAGGAGCCTGCTCCCGGAGACGAAATCGACCTGAAGCACATGACCGCCGAGCGGACGGACGGCCTCGATATATTTCCTCTCCATCTGCCCTCCCCTCCTTTCTCAGAATGCAGATAAAAAGGTTCCACCGTACCTGTAGGATACAGCGGAACCTGAAAAATAACCATTAACAACTTGTTAGTTTGTGCGCCGCGCGCGGAACAGAGAAAACGGATACGGGAGAGCCGCCGTGCAGAAAAATACACTTTCTGCGGCTTTTCTGCATCGTTTCCTTCCAGTTTATTCCCTGAATACGCTCCGCTCCGGTGCTATAATTGGGAAATACACAGTATATTTCATGCTGAGAAAGGAATGATATGGATATGAAAAGACGTATTTTATCCTGTTTTCTGGCATTCTGCATGATCTTCGCCCTGCTTCCGGCACCGGCGCAGGCGGCAGGGAACGCAGAAAACGCGACGCCGACCGTCACGGCCACCGTGCAGCACAACCGGGACGGGAGCGGCGCGGAGACCGGACAGATCACCGCGCAGATCGAGGCTTACATGACCGATCCGGCCAACAAGACCCGGACGGTCAAGCCCTGCGACATCATTTTTCTGATCGAGCAGTCAAAATTCATGAATACGCAGAACGGCTCGGCCAATTCCGGCGACGAGCGCGCGGAAATCCTGAGCGCTATAGAACGCCTGCTGGACGGGATGCCGCAGCCGACCACCGGCGGCGAGCACCGCATTGCGATCGCGGGCTACGGCCGCATCAACAACCCCGGCATCGGCGATAGCTATGATGCCGCGCTCTACCCCGGCACGCTGCCGAGCAGTAATGAGAGCCTGAACACCGGCTATTATACCAAAGACGGCTTTCATTCGAAGAAATACTGGACGGAATGCGACAGTCAAGATGAAGCGTCCCTGCCGAAGCTGCCGTCGGGTTATCTGCCCGATCCAGATCCAGATGGTAAAGATGTCTATGACGATGTGTTCCTGTCGGTCGACAACGCCAAGCAGGTCATCGACGCCAAGCAAATGGTGCCGTGGTACGCCGGTGCGGCGCGCATGGACGCCGGTCTGACCATCACGGAGCAGCTTGCCAAGATCGCCAAGGCGCACAAGGAGCACAAGGCAGCTGGTGAAGATCGAAATCTGATCGTCTGCATCGCCGCCAGCTCGCTCCCCTACCAGAACAACGGCACTTATCAGCAGCTGCGCCCGAACGCGGCAATCGAGGCGGCGAAAACGCTCAAGACAACCTATGGCGCGACCATTTTCGGTCTGGGCGATTTCAACAAGCTGAACCTGAGAAACAGTGAGTCTCTGAACGACGCCGACAAGCAGCGAGACTTCTTCAACTCCACCATGGCGTCCATCTGCGGCAATGCGTCTACAAGCGCCGCGGACGGCGCGGACTATTTCAAGGGACTCAGTCAGGTGCACGACATCGACGAGGCGCTCAACGAGCTGATGACCAAAATCGACGCCAATGTCGGCGAGGGCGCAGCCGAGAAGCTGAGCATTGATGTGGACCACTTCACCGAGGGCGCGGGCGGATACAGCTGGAGCCAGTTGAAGGACGGCCACCATATCCTGTCCGCCGGCAGCATCCGCGAGGTCGCGTCGGTGGATTATTACCGCTTCACCGGCTATGACAGCAGCGGAACGCCGCTGTTCGAGTCGACGCCCTCCCGCCATACCGAACAGAACCTTGCGGACATCGGCCGCGGCAACGCCATCCAGACCTCTCTGAACATTCTGCCGATTCCGCCGCAGGCGCAGGCAGGCGAGATCAGGGGCGCGAATTACGGCGAGAAGGTCGTCATCACCATCACCGACCCGGTCTGCATCGACTATGACTGGATCGGGCGCTGGAAGCCGGACATTCCTCTGCCCAAACACGAGCACGCCGCGCGCGGAACGACGCACAAGCCTGCCGCGCCGACGCAGAACGCAGTGGCCGGGAAGAACCTGAACCTGAAATTCGACGGCTGGTACCGCCTGTGGGACGAGACGATCGACAAGGATAAGCCGGATAAGTCAACGTGGGAATACGGCGGAAAGACCTACGTCAAATACACCGGGACCGTGTTCCCGGCGTTCGGCAGCGACCTCAAGCTGTACGGCCGCTGGCTGCCCGAGATTCAGGTCTCGTTTCACTGGGCCGGCTCGGTCATCCCGGTGGACGGGGACGGCAATAAAATTGCGGCGCCGTCCGCGCTGAGCCTTTCGCTTGACGGAAACGGAAACTGTCGCTATAAGGCGACTGCGCCGACGGCGGACGGCTTCGAGTTCGACGGCTGGTACAAAGATTCCGCCTGCACGCAGAAATTCGAAGAGGGCGGCGAGGTTCTGACCGCAAACACCAACCTTTACGGCCGCTGGACGAGGCTCGGCACGAAGATCGTGACCTTCAAGGTGCAGAACGGCACATGGTCGGGCGGCGCAACAGAGGACAAGACCGTTCCCGTCAAGCTGCGCAACGGCCTCGGAACGCTGTCTGAGGGTGACGTGCCGACGGGTATGACTCCGGACAACGACCACAAGGCTCCCGGCGCGTGGGACAGCCACCCGAACACGAACACCGACGGCATCAGTGAGACGGGAAACTATGTCTATACCTATACCTTCCCTCAGAAGGACAAATGCACGGTAACTTATCACTGGCTGAGCACGGAGAACCCGGATTCCGCCGCCCTCCCGCCGCAGGAGACAGTGCCCGAGGGTACGACTTATACGGTCGCAACGGTTGACTCAGTAGAGGGCTGGAAGTTCTCGGGCTGGTATACTAACGAGGCCTGCGATGGCACTTCCGTAACCACGGTAACGTGCAGCGCAGGTCAGAATATCGACCTCTACGGCAAATGGACACATGCTGATTGTAACGTAACGTTTCTCGCGGATTACGCGGATTATATGATGCCCGAACGCGGATCCCTGAATGTGGGCGGTCAGACCGTTTCTGAATATAAGGTTCCGGTTCCCTACGGCTCTACCCTGCAAAAGGAAGGCAAAAGCCTGCCGACACCGGTTTCCGGTTCGGAAAATCAATGGTTTTTCAAGGGCTGGGACCTGGAGGAGGATGGTTCGGAAAAGATCTTCTATACCGATCTGGAAGTTCTGAATATGCCTGTGCGCTCCAATCTGACCTTCGTCGCCCAGTGGTGGCCGATCGTGACGTTCGACGCCAACGGCGGCGCATGGAGCAGCGGCGAGGACATGCACTATGTGAAAATTACCGATAAGGTTGCGGCGGAAAGTACGCCGATCCGAAACGGCTATACCTTCCTCGGCTGGTATACGGCGGCCGACGGCGGCGATCGGGCGAATTTTGAAGACACGGTGTTCGGCCCCAAAACCCTGTATGCACACTGGGCAAAAAATGCCGCCGTCACGTTCCGCATCGTCAACGGCACATGGTCGGGCGGCGCAGCAGAGGACAAGACCGTATCGGTCGTGCTCTATCCGCAGGCGGACGGCACCGCGAGCGGCACGCTGGACGCAAGCTATGTACCGCAGATCATGCTCCCGGCGCCGGGATACGAAAATACCGCCGGCGGCTGGGAACAGACGCCGAACACCGACCCGAACGGCATTACCGGAGATGTGACCTACGTCTACCGGTTCGGCAGCACCGGCGGCGGCAGCTCTTCCGGCCACTCGACCCGGTACACGCTGCACTATGAGTCGAACGGCGGCACAACTTACAAGGATGAGCGCTGTTCCTCCGGCACGAAGGTGACGCTCGATAAGACCCCGACCCGCGAGAGTTATACCTTTACCGGCTGGTATGCCGACAAGGCGCTGACGCAGAAGATCACGACCGTGACGATGAACAGCGACAAGACGGTCTATGCAGGCTGGGAGGCGACCGGCGTGCCGGACAAGCTCAACGGCGACGACCATTTCGCCTACGTCATCGGCTATCCGGACGGAAAGGTGCACCCGGAGGGCAATATCAGCCGTGCGGAAACAGCGACGATTTTCTTCCGCCTGCTCAAAGCGGACATTCGCGACGGAAATCTGACCGCCGACAACGATTTTTCCGATGTTTCGGACGGCCAGTGGCACAACAAGGCGATTTCCACGATGGCAAAGCTCGGTATCGTCAAGGGCCGCCGTGCGGACAGCTTTGACCCCGATGCCTCGATCACCCGTGCGGAGTTTGCGGCAATCTGCGCGCGCTTCAACACCAAACCGGTCGAGAACAGCGGCAGCTTCTCCGACATTTCCGGACACTGGGCGGAAAACGAGATCGAGAGAGCGGCTGCGTTCGGCTGGATTTCGGGCTACCCGGACGGCACATTCCGCCCCGACGCCCGCATCACCCGCGCTGAGGCTATGACCATGATCAACCGCGTGCTCTGCCGTATGCCGCAGAGCGAAAGCGACCTGCTGGACAGCATGGTAACGTGGCCGGACAACAAGCCGTCCGACTGGCACTATCTCGCCGTACAGGAGGCCACGAACAGCCATGACTTCAACCGTCAGGGCGAGGTCGGCGAAAGCTGGACGAAGCTGACGAGCGTCCCCGACTGGACGCGGTATCAATAAATAGAAAGTTGCAGAGTTATAACGTTGTAAAGTTATAACTCTGCAACTTTTTAGCTTTACAGCGTTTTGAGAAGCGTGCGGCCGTCACGGAGCGACGCTCTGCCCGCAGCGCGAAGTGCCCCCCGGATTTAACACGCAGGCAAAGCACCGAAAGGCAGGCCGCGAACAGGCTTTCTCCGGTGTCATATCTTTCAAGTATTGCCACCGGTTGCAAAACTCGGCGTCATAAGTTATAATAGAGGTATCAAAACCTATATTCAAAACTCGCGGTGTCAAAACCGGGAAAACGGGGGAATTTACATGACATTCGGCTACGCGAGAGTCTCGACCAAGACGCAGGCGCGCGACGGCAACAGTCTGGACGCGCAGCAGGCGGCGCTGACCGCGGCGGGCGCGGAAAAAATCTATACGGATACCTTCACCGGCACCAAGATCGAGCGCCCGGAGTTTGACAGGCTGCGGGCGCAGCTGCGGCGCGGCGATGTGCTCATCGTGACAAAGCTCGACCGCCTCGCGCGGTCGGTGTCGCAGGCCTCCGACCTCATCACCGATATGATCGACGAGGGCATCACCATCAATGTATTGAACCTCGGCATCCTGTCCAACGACTCGGTCAACACGCTGCTGCGCAACGTGCTGCTGTCGTTCGCGCAGTTCGAGCGCGACATGATCGTCCAGCGCACGCAGGAGGGCAAGGCGGTCGCGCGCGCCACCGACCCGAATTTCCGTGAGGGCCGCCCGCCCAAGTTCGACACCGAGCAGCTCGACCACGCGATGACGCTGCTCGCGGACCATTCCTACGCGCAGGTTGTTAAGCTGACCGGCATCAGCAAGTCCACGCTCATCCGGGAGAGGAAGCGCCGGAAAATTCAATCCATATGCCAAGTGGTTTAAGAACACACGTGCAAAAGAATTACCTCATTAGCACTGGCGGCGGCATTGGCGGCAAGTATGACGGCATCCGCCTTTGCGGCATCTAATTTCAGCGACGTGCCGTCTAACCACTGGGCTACCTCTTACATCAACAAGATGTCCGAAGGCGGTCTTATTAAGGGCTACGGCAACGGTAAGTATGGCCCCGAAGACAAGCTCACGATTGGCCAGATGGCAAAACTGATTTGTTCTGCAAAGGGCTATGCGGGCAAGAGTGCAAACAATACCAAGTATTGGGCTTATGGCGTTGTTGATTACTGCATCAACGATCTGCAGTGTCTGCCGAACCTCGGTGCGATCACTCCCCAGAACTATGATAAGAACTGCTCGCGCGAGCTGGCTTTCTACATGCTGGAGAAGGGCCTCGGCGCCGGTCCGGATGCAGAGCTGACCCAGAAGCCGCTGCTGACCGCTGCGGATATCCCGGACTTTGCAAACATCACTTCAGATCGCATATCCGAACCATCCGGATGAGGCACTTTATAACGAGGTTCGTGCCAACATTCATATCGGTAATAAACGTAAGTTTTCTTCCTATAATGGAAGCATTGCTGACGATATTAAGGCATGGGAACTTACGAAGTGGTAAATTCATTTTCCTCAAAGAAAAGCGACAGGTATTTGCCTGTCGCTTTTCTGTATAGTAATCTCCGATCTTTTCATTGGAAAAAGCAAAGTGGTGTAAAGATTAATGGTCTTTGTATTGGCACTGAAAATATATTTATTTCTCCGCGGCTCTTCTTCCAGGATGGGAGAGTGCCGCGGAGAATTTTTTGCGAAGAAAGAATCGCTATGTATTTTTCATACATCTCGTTATATTGCATACAACATAAGAATCCGCCTCTGCGCAAGTTTTCACAGCACAGAGGCGGATTCTTACATTAAAGATTAATATAATTGGTAATCACGGTATCCTCGCGGCTGTGGCCGAGCGCGATGCTGATGATGCCGACCGCACGGCGGTCGAGCCGTTTTCTGCGCTCACTGCCGCGATAAATATAAATTTCGGAACGGTATTTGCTATCGGAGCAGCGTATCTTATTGTGATAACCCAGCTGCTTGATCAGCCGCCGCAGTTCGCTGTCGAACCACTATATGCACCTACACAAATAATGTACCCCCCTTGCGACAATGATTCTTGCAAAACAACCAACTTGGTCATTCCCGCTGCATTGCGCTTGTTCCAGGGGTGCACGATCTGTGTAGATACCCTACATTATTTGTGTAGGGTGTGCTCTGAGAGCCCTCTTTTTAAAGGCATATTATATTCACTAAATGGACTATTCTGCCGCATTAAATTATTTTAGAGGTTAATATCGTTCGGAATTATGTTCCGGATGAAAGGAGGTATCTACACAAATAATGTACCCCCCTGCGACAATGATTCTTGCAAAACAACCAACTTGGTCATTCCCGCTGCATTGCGCT
>ERZ834382.932-NODE-932-length-28888-cov-3.400479_pt1 | contig 28888 bp, 25 predicted proteins | sample MGYA00519692_ERZ834382 | MGnify/ENA primary metagenome ERZ834382 (study PRJEB31850, sample SAMEA3708751) | human gut metagenome | biome: human gut; feature: human-associated habitat; material: faeces | place: China | collected 2014 ...
CTCGACGAGCCGACCAACCACCTCGATATGGACGCGGTGGACTGGCTCGGCAGCTATCTGGAGAGCTACCGCGGCACGGTCATGATCATTTCGCATGACCGCTGGTTCATCGACCAGTGCTGCGACCGCGTGATCGAAATCCACGACTGCACCTGCGATTTCTACAACGGCAACTACTCGTACTATGCGGTCGAGCGGGAGCGCCGCCGCGAGGAGCAGCTCAAGCACCACGAGCACGAGCTGGCCGAGAAAAAACGTCTGGAAGCGACCGCGCGTTCCATGCATGAGCACGGCACCGAGCATCTGGCCAAGCGCGCAGCGTCTATCGAAAAGCGCATTGCGCGCATGAAGGTCACAGACCGACCGAAAACCGACAAGAAAATGACCGTTACCTTCGGTGATCCGAACTACGAGACCGAGGAGGTGCTCAAGGTACGAGATATTACAAAAAGTTATGACGGCCGTGAAATATTACATGACGTATCGTTTAACATCCGCAACCGCGAGCGCGTCGCGCTGCTCGGTGCGAACGGCGCCGGCAAGACCACCATGCTCAAGATCCTGCTCGGCGAGGAAACGCCGGACAGCGGCGTTATCCGCAAGGGCGTCGGTCTCAAGCCGGCCTATCTGCCGCAGCAGGTGCATTTCGCCAATCCGCACCGCAACCTCATCGACACGCTCATCTACGACAAGAACGTTTCCATGCAGGTCGCGCGCAACCGACTCGGTTCGTTCCAGTTTACCGGCGAAACGCAGATGAAAACAGTGGATATGCTGTCCGGCGGTGAGAAAAGCCGCCTGCGCCTGTGCGAGCTGATGTACGATCCGCTCAATCTGCTCATTCTCGACGAGCCGACCAACCACCTTGACCTCGCCTCGCGTGAATGGATCGAGGAGGCCGTCGAGGCGTTCGACGGCACGCTGCTGTTCGTCTCGCATGACCGCTACTTTGTCGAGCGCTTTGCAACGCGCGTGCTGTACCTCGAAAACGGCCGTCTCATCGACTTTATCGGCTCGTACAGCGCGTTCCTCGACTGGCGCGCAAAGGGCGGCGGCGCACTGCCTGAGGCGGAGACTGCGCCCGTTCCGAAGAAGAAAAAGGCAGCTGTTCCGACGCTGGATGATGTGCCGAAGCCGCCCGAAAAGCCGAAGCGCACGGGCGGTACGAAAAACCTCCAGAAGCAGCTGAGCACGCTCGAGCGCGAGATTTCGCAGCTCGAAACCCAGTCGGGCGATTTGGAACAGCAGATGGTGGATGCGGCGTCCGACTCGTCGCGTCTGCTCGAGCTGATGACCGAAAAGGAGACCTGCGACGAAAAGCTCGCTGCGAAAATGGACGAATGGGAAGCCGTTGCGGCGGAACTGGAGGCAATGCAGTGAAAAAATACAGGGTATGGATAGGGCTTGCGGTGCTGTGTGCGGTCTGCGGCGCGCCGCAGCTGTTCTGGAAGCCGTCGCGGTTCGGCGGCATCTTTCTGATCGCGCTCGCGGTCGGCTGCACGGGGGAGTGGCTGATGCTGCGAGGACGCGAGAAATACAGGGCCTGCCGCGTGCTGGCGCGCGTGGGGCAGGCGCTTTTCAGCCTGTTCGTGTTCTCATTTGCGCTCGTGCAGATCTGCATCATCGGGGTGCATTTCGAGGAAAACGACCCGTCCGCCGCGCCAAAGGCGGACTATTACCTGACGCTCGGCGCACTCGTCAATCCGGACGGACAGCCGTCAGCGGCGCTTGCTGCGCGGTGTGACGCGGCAATCGGCGTGCTGAATGCCAATCCGGCGAGCCGCGCCATCCTGTGCGGCGGACAGGGCGGCGACGAGCCGCGCACCGAGGCGGAGGCCATGCGGGACTACATGACGGCGCACGGCGCCGACCCGGCGCGGCTGATCCTGGAGGATGCATCGAGTACGACCATCGAGAATATCGCGAACGCGAAAAAGCTGCTGCCCGAAGGCGCGGCGGTCGCGGTCATCACGAATGACTACCATCTCGCCCGGGCGCGCCGCCTGCTCGCGCACGCCGGTCTGGGCGATGCAGGCGTACCGGCGAAAACGCCGTACCCCAGTCAATGGGCGGCGGTGCGCTGCCGGGAGTACTGCTCCATTATGGGACTGATGCTCACCGGGCGCTGGTGAATTGCACGATTTGGAGATAGATTATGTTTGAGAAACTGAAAATGCTGTCCGCGCGGCTCGACGAGTTGGAAATGCGCCTGTCCGCGCCGGATCTGTACGATGATCCTGCCCGCGCGGCGCGGCTGCTGCGCGAGAGGAACGAGCTTGAGCCGATCGTCGAAGCATACCGCGCATACGAGCGGGCACAGCAGCAGCTCGCCGACGCGACTGAAATGCTGTCCGATCCGGATATGAAGGAGCTTGCGCAGGAAGAGCTCCAGCAGGCGAAAAACGACATCGCGCGGCTTGAGGACGAGCTGAAAATCCTGCTTCTGCCCAAGGACCCGAACGATGAGAAGAACATCTATGTCGAAATTCGCGGCGGCGCAGGCGGCGAGGAAAGCGCGCTGTTTGCGGCCGACCTGTACCGCATGTACACGATGTACGCGGACAGGCGCGGCTGGCAGACCGAGGTGATGAGCCGTTCCGAGACCGAGCTTGGCGGCTACAAGGAAATTGTGTTCCGCGTCGCGGGCGACCGCGTGTATTCGCGGCTCAAGTTCGAGAGCGGCGTACACCGTGTGCAGCGCGTGCCGGAAACCGAAAGTCAGGGCCGCGTGCATACCTCGACCACAACGGTGGCCGTGCTGCCCGAGGCGGAGGAGCTCGACTTCTATATCGACCCGAAGGATCTGCGCATCGACACGTTCCGTGCGTCCGGCGCCGGCGGCCAGCACATCAACAAGACCTCGTCCGCCATCCGCGTCACGCACATCCCGACCAATACCGTTGTCGAGTGCCAGGACGAGCGCAGCCAGCACAAAAACAAGGAAAAGGCGCTGTCCGTGCTGCGAAGCCGCCTGTATGAGGCCGAGGTAGAAAAGCAGCGCGCCGCCATCGCGGCCGACCGCAAGAATCAGGTCGGCACGGGCGACCGCTCTGAGCGCATCCGCACCTATAATTTCCCGGAAAATCGTGTGTCCGACCACCGCATCAAGCTGACCATCTACAAGCTCGACCAGTTTCTCAACGGCGACATGGACGAGATTTTAGACGCACTCATCGCCGCCGACACGGCGGAAAAGCTGCGGCAGCAGAGCGAAGCGTAACAACAACAAGACAATAGAGGGAGGATTTACGATGCTGACAACCGGAATTCCGCAGATTGTGGCAGGTATTGCCGTATTTCTTGTGTGCGGCGTGCTGCTGTTTTCAGGCAAGGTGAGAAAGCGATACTGGTGCCTGTCCTGTTTGGTGACGGCGCTGCTTGTGGGGCGCGGCGTCTGGTGCGCAAATGACTTTTTTGACCTTGGAATGGGCACGCCGAAGGTGTTTTCTCCTGAAAACTGGGAAAAAACGAAGCCGGAACAGCGGCATTTCATGGTGGACGACCTGCAAGAGCAGATAGCGCTTATCGGTATGCCCGAAGATGAGGTGCGCGAGCTTCTCGGTGCACCGGACTATCAGGATACTGCGGCGTGTTTGTCTTATGTCATTGCGCAGCCGTTTGACGAAGTGACGCTTGATTTGACGCTGAAGAGCGGCATTGTAACGCAGGTGGAGCAGACCTCGCACTGAAAAGTTGTTTGCGGTCCCCTCCGTTAAACCTCCCGCTATTCGGCATACAGACTGTACAAGCAACTTTTGATACCTTAAATGGAAGTGGAAATACATGAAAACAACTCTTTTGACCCCGGAAACCGATGAAAACGCGGTAAAGACTGCCGCGGCGCTCATCCGTCAGGGTGAGGTGGTCGGCATGCCGACCGAGACCGTGTACGGCCTTGCGGCAAACGCGCTGGACGGCGAAGCGGTGAAGAAGATATTCCTCGCCAAGGGCCGTCCGCAGGACAATCCGCTCATCGTGCACATCGCGGATTTCGACCAGATCTACGACCTGTGCCCGAGCGTGCCGCCGCAGGCAAAACAGCTCGCTGAGGCGTTCTGGCCCGGCCCGATGACCATGATCGTACCCAAGGGCGACTGCATCCCGGACGAGGTCTCGTGCGGTCTGGATACGGTGGGCATCCGCCTGCCGTCCCACCCGATGGCGCGCGCGCTCATCCGCGAGAGCGGCGTACCGCTCGCCGCGCCCTCCGCGAATACCTCGGGCCGCCCCTCGACCACGACCGCCGAGCACGTCATGCGCGACATGGACGGAAAGATCGCGGCGGTGCTGGACGGCGGCGCGTGCGGTGTCGGCGTGGAGAGCACGGTCATCACGCTCGCGCTCGAGCGTCCGCGTCTGCTGCGTCCGGGCGGCATCACGCTCGAACAGCTGCGCTCGGTGCTCGGCGAGGTCGATGTGGACCGCGCGCTGTACGAGAAGATCGGAGACGACGTCAAGGTTTCCGCTCCGGGCATGAAATACCGCCACTACGCGCCGAAAGCGCCGGTCACGGTCGTGCGCGGCGACCCGGCACAGACCGCAGCGTATATCGCGCAGCATATTGGCGAAAAGACCGGCGTGATGTGCTTCGATGAATACCGGGACTGCTTCCCCGGCTGCGTGGTCGAATGCTTCGGCTCGAAGAACGACCTCGGCACACAAGCGCGCGAGGTGTTCGACCGTCTGCGCGCGTTCGACGATACCGACGTGCGGCAGATCTGGGCGCAGTGCCCCTCGGACGAAGGGCTCGGCCTCGCCGTCGCAAACCGGATCAAGAAAGCGGCGGGTTTTTCGGTGGTGGAGATATAAATATGGGTGTTCCGAAATACGACGAAATGTATGTCGATTTTCTGAGTGCTTTATCTGACGGATATGAACACAAAATAGCAGACATACGAGAAAAAATAGCAGAACAGCGCTCTTTGACGGAGGCTGAGTTATCGGAACGATTGCCGAGTAATCGTGCTATGGTGTTCAACAGCCGCGTCGGTTGGACAAAAGCATATTTACTGAAGGCCGGACTGATTTCCTCCCCTAAACGCGGATATTGCATTATAACCGAAGAAGGCAAACGGCTGTTGTCTGAAAATCTTGAAAAAATAGATAACTGCATTCTGGAACGGTATGAAAGTTTTCGAGAATATGTGCGTCCATCGGTACAAGATACGGAGAATACCGAAAGACCGGCAAAAATTGAGAAGCAACCCGAGGTACAGGATATATCCGACACAGCGCCGGACGAATTGATTGCAAAGGCCGTCGAAAAATTAAATGCGGAGCTGGCGGACGAACTCCTGAGCGCCATCATGGAGCAGACACCGGCTTTCTTCGAGTGGATGGTATCGCATCTGCTGGAAAAGATGGGTTATGGCGTGTCTGAACTGGAACTCAGTAAAATCAATCATCAATCGCATGACGGCGGTATTGACGGAGTAATCCGTCAGGATAAACTGGGATTTAATAAAATCTACATTCAGGCAAAACGATGGGATTTGAATACGGTAGTCGGCCGTCCGGAACTGCAAAAATTTTATGGTGCACTGCCGAATGGAACGGCGCATGGTCTGTTTATCACTACCGCACGTTTTTCGGATGATGCTATAAAATACGCGCAGAGCAGAGAAAATATCGTACTGGTAGACGGTGTTCGACTGGCCAATCTGATGATTGAACATAATATGGGTGTTTCGGTCGAAACACAGTATGTTATCAAGCGAATAGACTCGGATTTTTTCCGAGATGAATGAATTTCAGCAGGGAAGTGACACTAATGAAAATCATCGGACTGACCGGCGGGAGTGGTACGGGCAAGGGCACGGTTGCGGCACGCATGCGCTCGCTCGGCGCAGGCTGGGTGGACGCGGACGCGGTCTACCGCGAACTCTGCGCGGAAAACCGCACAATGCTGGACGCGCTCGATGCGGCGTTCGGCGGCGTGACGGACGAAAACGGTGCGCTCGACCGGCCGAAGCTCGCGAAGATCGTGTTTTCCGACCCGGAAAAGCTCGCGGAGCTCAACCGTATCACTACGCCTTATATCCGTGCGGCGTCGCTCGCGGCCATCCGTGCGCAGAGCGCCTGCCCTGTCGTGCTGTACGACGCGCCGACGCTGTTCGAGGCAGGCGCGGACGATTTCTGCGATGAGGTCATCGCTGTGCTCGCGCCGCATGACACGCGCGTTTCGCGCATCATCGAGCGAGACCATCTCCCGGAGGAGGCCGCCCGCGCGCGCATCGACGCGCAGCCGCCGGACAGCTTTTACCGCGCAAAATGCGGCTATATCATCGAAAACAACGGCGATCTCGATACACTGTACCGGGATACCGATGCTTTATATCAAATTCTCATGAAGTAATTCGGATTTTCGCAAAAGGAGAATGAACTATGACTTCCGAACAGCTTTTTTATGACAAAAAGACCGGCTTTGACCGTCTGACCGAGGCGGACAGGCAGGGCATCCAGACCTACGCCGAGGGCTACAAGACCTTCCTCGACGAGGCCAAGACTGAGCGCGACGCTGTGAAGGAGATCGCACGCATGGCGGAGGCAAAGGGCTTCCGCGCATGGACGCGCGACGATACCCTGAGGGCCGGCGACAAGATCTACCGTATCAACCGTCACAAGGGCATCATGCTCGCCGTGATCGGCGAGAAGAGCCTCGCTGAGGGCGTCCGCCTGACCGCTGCGCATCTGGATGCGCCGCGCGTCGACATCCGCACTGTGCCGCTCTACGAGGACAACGGCATGGCCTTTTTCAAGACCCATTACTACGGCGGCATCAAAAAGTATCAGTGGACTACCATTCCGCTCGAGCTGCGCGGCGTTGTCTGCGTCTGCGACAAGGGCGAGGTCAAGCGCGTCGAGGTCCGCGTGGGCGACAAGCCGGGCGACCCGAAATTCGTCATCACCGACCTCCTCCCCCATCTCGCCGCAAATCAGATGAGCAGGAAGGCGACCGAGATCGTCAAGGGCGAGGGCCTCAATATCCTCGTCGGCTCGGTCCCGAGCGAGACCGTGGACGAAAAGTGCAGCGAAAAGATCAAGCTCGCCGTAATGGAGCATCTGAATCGCGAATACGGCATGACCGAGGCGGATTTCCTGTCCGCAGAGCTGTGCTGCGTGCCGGCGTTTGGCGCCTGCGACATCGGTTTCGACCGCTCGTTTGTCGGCGCCTACGGCCATGATGACCGCGTCTGCTCCTATCCGGCGGCCACTTCCCTGTTCGACCTGACCGAAACGCCCGCGCATACCGGCGTCTGCCTGCTCGTGGACAAGGAGGAGATCGGCTCGGACGGCGTGACCGGCATGCAGTCCCGCGCGTTCGAGACTTTTATGGGCGATCTGTGCCGCGCACAGGATGTGTTGCTCGACGAGTGCTTTGAGAACTCGGTCTGCCTGTCCGCCGATGTGTGCAACGCCTTCGACCCGAATTATCCGGAGGTCTCCGAAAAGCGCAACGACGCGCGTGCAAACTGCGGCTTCGCCCTCGTCAAGTACACCGGCGCACGCGGCAAATCCGGCACGTCGGACGCGACGGCGGAGCTGATGGCGCGCATCCGCTGCATCTTCGACAAGGCCGGCATCATCTGGCAGACCGGCCAGCTCGGCCGCGTCGATCAGGGCGGCGGCGGCACGGTCGCGATGTACCTCGCAAACCGCAACATCGATACCGTAGACGCAGGCGTTCCGGTCCTGTCCATGCACGCTCCGTTCGAGTGCATCGCCAAGCTCGACCTCTATATGGCCTACAAGGGCTTCGGCGCATTCTACAAGGACTAAAGAAAATAAAAGACGCTGCGCATTGTGCTATTTGAGCTGCTAGCCCAAACTACTCGCAGCGCTAAATTATCCAATCTGCACCGGCTGGCCGCGCACTGATAGCGCTGCAAATCACGGCAGCAAAATTCCCCGGCATAAAGCAAAAGGAGAGCACAGACAAAAATCCGTGCTCTCCTTCGTTTTTAGCCAAGCATCTCCGATGCGACGGCCAAAGGAAGGTCAGGGGAGTCAAGAGGGGAAAGTACTCATCTAATCCGCGCAAGACGCGGGAAAGAGGATAGTGGGCTACGGCCGAAACCATTGGTGTCCTTTCCCCTTTTGCCCCTGCCGGTGGGCACCGGCAGTCTCTGCCACCAGACGGCGGCATCCCCCGTTCGGCTGCCATCACTTCCCTGCCCCGAGGGGGCGGAAAAACTCACATCGCGTGATCGAGCGTCACCACCGGGTTAAACCGCTGGTCGATCGCCTTGAGATCGTCGTAAATCGTCATGAGCAGCCTGCGCTTGCCCTCATCGTCGTAGCTGAACGGCACGACAACGTCAAAGATCAGATTGATCTGCCGCTCGCCGTCGACAACGCGGAAATCGTGCATGGAGAGCTGTTCGTCGATGCCGCGCAGCACGCCGTCCACCTGCTCGCGCAGCGCGTTGATGTGCTCGTTGTTGACGTCGATCGGGTCCATATGGATGACGAGATAAACGCCGGTCTGCTGCCAGACGCGCTTCTCCGCCTCGTCGATCTCCTCGTGTACGGCGACAAAATTACTGTCGCTCGGCACCTCGGCGTGCAGAGAGGCAAGAGCGCGGCCTGCGCCGTAGTTGTGAATGATCAGGTCGTGAACGCCGACGATGTGCTCGGAATCGAGCACGATATGCTCGATATTCTTCGCCATGACCGGATCGGCGGCCTCGCCGAGCAGAGGCGCTACCGTATCGCGCGCGATACCGATGCCCGACCAGATGATGAACGCCGCGACCAAAATGCCCACATAGCCGTCAACCGGCAGCGGGGTGAAACGGCCCGCGACCATGCCGAGTACGACGACCGAGGTCGTGATCACATCGTTGCGGCTGTCCTGACCGGCCGCGATGAGTACCGGCGAGTCGATGCGGCGGCCGAGCGTGGTGTTGAACAGCCCCATCCACAGCTTGACGAGCATGGAGACCGCCAGAATGCCGGTCAAAAGCGCGGAAAACGCGACAGCGGACGGATGAATGATGCGGTCGAGCGACGTTTTGAAGAATTCGAAGCCGACCAGCAGGATGATGAACGAAACGATCAGGCCGGCGATGTACTCCGTGCGGCCGTAGCCGAACGGATGCTTTTCGTCCGGTTCGCGGTTTGAGACCTTGAAGCCGACGATGGAGATCATGCAGGAAAGTCCGTCGGACAGGTTGTTGAAGGCGTCCGCCGCAATGGAAATCGCGCCCGTCACCAGACCGATGGTCAGCTTGAGCGCGAACAGGAACAGATTGCACGCAATCCCCACCGCGCCGGAAAGAATGCCGTACTGTTCACGCACGGCGGCCGAGCGGGTGTCCTCCGCGTTTTTGATAAAAAGGCGAATGAGTGCCTTTGTCATAAAAATCCCCTCGCAAGTAAAATATGGTGTATCCCGAGGAGGATCGCAGCCTGGAGCACCATAACGGCGGGAATGCCGAGCATGAAAATGCGGTGCAGGGTTTTGTGGCGGATGAGCAGCATGCAGGCAAAGACGCCCGGGCCGCCGCCGACGAGCGCCCAGAAAAACAGCGTGCGCTCGGGCACGCGCTTCCAGCCTCGCGCCGCGGCGAGCTTGTCGTAAATACAGACGACAGCGCCGATCACGCTGACTGCGATGAAGTAGTATAACACGTTCTGCATGGAGACAGAACCTCCGTTTCCGGGATTTCTCCCAATTTTAGCACAACCGTCCGGTCAAAGAAAGTCAGAACGGCGAAAAGTAGCATATGCTAACGAAAAAGTAGCAAAAGCTAACGGGATTAGCGGTTTCTAACGCAAAAAAGTGCGCTGCACCGCAGTGCGGACAGAAGGAGACCGCAGAAGGACGGGAATTCCCTCTGCGGTCTCGGTAACGATCAGATGGATTCGCGGATGATGTCCTCGATCTCGCCCGACTCGAGCCTGCGCGGATCGGCACGGAACAGGCCGCCCATCGTAACGACGGCGTTTTCTGCGATCTTTCCGCAGTCCTCTTCCCTGACGCCGTAGTCTGCGAGACGCAGCGTATCAACGCCGCAGGCCTGCTGCATCTCCGCGAGCGCCGCAAGGAAGTCCTCGGGACGGGTCGCGTCAGCCTTGCCCATCGCGCGCGCGATGGCCGCCATACGTGCGCCCGCGACCTCGGCAAAGCGCTTCCAGTAGGCGTTCGAGATCATGATAAGACCCGCGCCGTGCGGCAGGTCGGGATGGAACGCGCTGAGCGCGTGCTCGATGGCGTGCTCGCCCGTGCAGCTGGACAGCGTTTCGACAAAACCGGCAAGCGTGTTGGCGAGCGCAACGTCCGCGCGCGCCTCGGCGTTCGAGCCGTCCCTGACGGCGGCTGCGAGCGACCTGCCGATCAGCTCGATGGCCTGAAGCGCGAACATATCGCTCATGGGCGTCGCAGTCGACGCGAGATAGCCCTCTGCGGCATGGAAAAAGGCGTCGAAGCCCTGATATGCGGTCAGATGCGGCGGAACGGTCATCATAAAATCCGGATCGACGATCGAAATCGCCGGGAAGCATTTTTCGCCGCCGCCGCCGATCTTTTCCTCGCCGTTGGTGATGACGGTGAACGGGTCGGCCTCGGTGCCGGTGCCAGCCGTGGTCGGGATCGCGACGAGGGGCAGACCGTCCTTCGCCATGCGTTTGCCGCCGCCCGTGCCGCCGTGGATGTAGTCCCACCAGTCGCCGTCGTTGGTCGCCATGATCGCGACGGCCTTCGCGGTGTCGATGGACGAGCCGCCGCCCAGACCGACGATGAACGCGATCTTTTCGCTGCGGCAGAGCGCCGCGCATTCGCGCACGCCTTCGATGGTCGGATTGGGCTTTACCTTGTCGTAAACGAGCGTTTCATGACCGGCTTCCTTCAGAATGCCGGCGACCTTCGCCACATAGCCGAGCTTTGTCGTGGACGAGCCGCCCGTGATGATCAGGCCGCGGCCCTCGGGCAGACGCGCACGCGAGAGCTTGCCCACCGCGCCGCTGCCGAAGAACAGCCGGGTCGGCATGTAAAAACTGAAAACACTCATGTTGCAGCCTCCTTAAAAAAGGGAGCCGAGCGGCTCCCCTGCACTTCGTGGATATTTGATATGCAGGCGTCTGTCTATACAGCGCCCAACAATATCATTATAGCAAACTGCGGCTTCAAAGAAAAGAGTAAAATGCAACGAAAATGGTCGGAATATTTAGTGCATTATGCAAAGAAAAACTATGCAAAAAACGCTTGACGTTGTGCAGAATTGATGATATTATTAGGTCACAGAAAAGGAAAGGGCAAACACCCAAAGCCGAAAGTCCTATCTCACAGGCCCGGGCGACACCCGCCAGAAACTTTTCTGAACAGATGGCGAAAGCCAAATCTTTTGAAAGAGGTGAGTCCAATGGTAACAGAAGAAATATCCTGCAAGCTTACGAGGCTCGCCAGGACGCTGTGACCGAAACGATCAAGGTGATAGCTATTAAAAAAGAACGCGGGTTCCAGACTACACGGACGAACCGCCTGAAAAGCGCGATCGGTTTCTGACCAAAGTTCGCACGGCAGCTTTGGGGAAGCGATCCCCTTTATGAAATATCCGGAATGACGACTGACGATGAACACGGATCGAGGCAGCGGGAAAGTAAGGTTCGTAAACAAAAACAAAGGCCATAAACCTCGAATGATGCGCCGAATGGTAGAAAACAGTATCCGATTGATACCTGCAAGATGCCGAATAACTGCGCACCCAGTGGCCGATGGGCATGCTGATGAGCATGGTGGAGCAGGAAGAACGCAGCACGCGGAGATGATATCAAAGCGGCAGAACAATACGTTTTTTCGGCGGCAGGCAGACAACAACACTGATGCGGCCGCACATTTTCCCATTTATATAAAGTTTGAAAGTGTAAGACTCGAATTGATATTCATCAAGTCGGGTGAGACTCGTAAAAAGCAGGATAATTACACCATCTGTCAAATGAAATGTAAAGGACGAACTCCAATGCCGTAAGTCACGATGATCATTCCCCTTATTTCAGGAGAAAACCAAAACCGCAGTTTGATCTCTCACCGGCAAAGGCAACAGCTTTCGCAGAACGTTGAAAGAAAAAACTGAAGGCCATGCGAAAAAAATAATAATGCTATAGAAATTCTGATACAAAACAACGGCGAGTATCCCGTTGAGAAAAGAGGATCTATGGAAATCATCCAGTAAAAGCCCTCGTTTGATGTAATGCAAACGAGGGCTTTTTTTACCTGTCGAAAACTCCGTTTTTCCGACAGGTTGTGTTCCGACTTCGCAGAACACGGATCGTCCGAACGTTCCCATGCGGAAGCTTCTTCTCCTGTTTCAGTTAAACGCCTCGTCGTCGCGCTCGGCAAACATGCGGTGAACGCGCTCCTTCAGCAGAGGCCAGCCGCTGAGGGACGGGTCGGCCGCGAGCAGCGCCTCCGCTTCCTCGCGTGCGTTCTGCATGAGCGCGAGGTCTGCGGCGAGGTCTGCCACGTGCAGCGCCGGGAGACCGTGCTGGCGGCGGCCGAAAAAGTCGCCGGGGCCGCGCTGAGAGAGGTCGGCGCGTGCGATTTCAAAGCCATCATTCGTCTTACAAAGGATTTTCAGCCGTTCCCGGGCGGTCGCGCCCTTGTCTGCGCCGAAAAAGACGCAGTAGGACTGCCGCGTACCGCGGCCTACGCGGCCGCGCAGCTGATGCAGCTGCGACAGACCGAAACGGTCTGCATCCTCGACGACCATGAGGTTCGCGTTCGGTACGTCCACGCCGACCTCGATCACCGTCGTCGCAACCAGAATATCGTACTTTTGCGCCGCAAAATCACGCATTACTGCGTCTTTTTCGGCGTTTTTCATACGCCCGTGCAGTACTGCTATGCGGCGGTGCGGCAGCTGCGCCTGAAGATCCTTCGTGTGCTGCTCGGCGCTTTTGAGCCTGCTGTCCCCTTCCCCGTCCTCGACGAGAGGACAGACTACATAAACCTGTCCGCCTGCGGCGAGCTGCTTCTCGATGAAGGCGGTGATGCGGCGGCGCATATTCTCCCCTACCGCGTAGGTCTCGACCGGACTTCTGCCGGGCGGCGTCTCGTCCAGAATGGATACATCGAGGTCGCCGTACATGATCAGCGCGAGCGTGCGCGGGATAGGTGTCGCGGACATGACGAGCACGTGCGGCATCTCGCCCTTGGCGGACAGCGCTGCACGCTGTGCGACGCCGAAACGGTGCTGCTCGTCCGCAATTACCGCACCGAGACGGTGAAAAACGACGCTCTGCTGGATGAGGGCGTGCGTGCCGACCACGACGTTCGCGGCTCCGCTTTCGATGGCGGCGAGCGCCGCACGCTTCTGCGCGGCGGTCATCGAGCCGGTCAGCAACGTGCAGGTCAGACCGAGCTTGCCGAGCATGGGCGAGAGGGTTTCCGCATGCTGCGCGGCGAGGATCTCGGTCGGCGCCATAAAGGCGGCCTGCCAGCCGTTCTGTGCCGCGAGCGCGCAAAGCGCCGCCGCAACGACGGTCTTGCCCGAACCGACATCGCCCTGCACGAGGCGGTTCATCGGACGGCCTGAGGCGCAGTCCGCCGCGATCTCCATGATGGCGCGGCGCTGCGCGCCCGTCGGAGTAAACGGCAGAGCTGCGAAAAATTCCTCCAGACGGTCCCCACGGAACAGAATGCCGCTGTCTGCGCGGCGGCGCTCCTTGAGCTGCTGAAGGCCGCAGCAGAGCAGGAAAAGCTCTTCGAATACCATGCGGCGGCGCGCTTCGTTCACGTCTTCCCTGTTTTTCGGGCGATGGATGGCGGCGAGCGCGTCAGCGGCGTCCGGAAGGCGGTATTTGACGCGCAGGACCTCGGGCAGCGGGTCGGGCCAGTCCCCCGGCACCGCGTCGAGCGCGGCTTCGGTCACGCGCGCCATGTCGCGCTGCGTCAGACCGGCGGTCAGCGGATAGACCGGCACGATACGGCCGGGATTCCGGTCGTTTTCCGCGACTTTTTCCGCCTGCGGAGAGATCATCTGCCGCGCCCGGCCGAAGCCCTGCACCCTGCCGTAAAACAGATATTCCTGCCCGACGCGAAGCTGCGCCGCGATATAGGGCTGATTGAACCAGGTGACGCCGAGAGAGCCGCTTTCGTCAAAGATCGTGCATTTGACGAGCGTCATGCCCTTGCGGATGCGGCTGACCTTCGGCTCGGTGCCGAGAATTGCGCGCACGGCATATCTGTCCTCATCTGCGATGTCCGCGACGCGCGTGATCTGCGTGCGGTCCTCATAGTCACGCGGATAGGTCTCCAGCGCGTCCTGCAAGGTCGAAATATGCAGTTTTTCGAACAGCTTCACCTTTTTCGGGCCGATGCCCTTGACGAACTGTACGCTGTCTGTGATGGCTGGCATGATGTCTCCCCTGCTGAAATTTTCGAATAAAATCTGTCTGGTTATACGAAAAATATGTGGTTTTTCATAAAAATCATTCAGATATTTTGTGAAGTAAGAACACAGCTTGTCGGCGAAACGCAGGTTTCGCCGACAGTTTCATTATCAATATTCTCTGTAAACTGCCTTGACAACGCCGAGGATCTGGCAGCCGGTGCCGTCGATGAGCGGGTACGCCGGGTTCTCCGGGCGCAGCCATACGCCGTCCGGCGTCAGGCAGAGCGTTTTGCAGGTCGCCTCGTCCTCGAGCAGCGCGATCACGATGTCACCGTCGCGCGCTTCGGCGTCCTGACGGATGATGACGAGGTCGTCGTTCATGATGCCGACGCCGATCATCGAGTCGCCGCGGATGCGCAGCGCGTAGTATTTGCCGCCGCTCGCCGCCGGCTCAAACGGCACATAGCCGATGTGCTCCTCGACCGCGAGGATCGGCATGCCGGCGGTGACGCGGCCGAGAATGGGCACGCGCGGCACCATGGAGGCGCCGCTGACCGGCGCGAGCGCGCGGGATTTGTGGTCGCTCGCCTCAAGATAGCCGGCCTCCTGCAATTTTTTCAGATGGGCGTGCACGGTGGAGGTCGAGCGCAGACCGACCTCTGCGCAGATCTCGCGCACGGATGGCGGATAGCCGTGTTCCATGGAAAACGAGTTTATAAAATCAAGAATATTCTGCTGTTTATCGGATATTTTTTTCATGCTGCGGTCTCCCTCTCAATACCGTTGGAACATGTGTTCGGAATTATACCTTATTATATCGTGTTTCGCGAGTAAATGCAAACATTTGTTTGAAGAAAAACAGAAAAACTGTACTTTTGCTGCACGGTTTTGTCCTGCATTCTGCCGGTGGGATGTTCAATATCGGTGCATGTACTTGTATTTTCTGTGATTTTAGTATATGATATAGTAAACTACGAATGGGTTCCGCAAAAGCGGAAGATCATTTGATGCGAAAGCAGACGCAGGGAGGTTTTTTTATGACGATCAAGACCGATCTCGGATATATCGAAATCACGACCGAGGTTCTCGCCGGCATTGCAGGCTACGCAGCTTCGCTCTGCTTCGGCGTAAAGGGCATGACCATCCGCTCGATGACGGACGGACTGGCGCATCTGCTCGGACGCGAAAACCAGTCGCGCGGCGTAAAGGTGACCGAAGCGCCCGACGGCGGGGTCAATATCGACCTGCATATCGCGGTCGATCACGGCGTAAATATTGCGACTGTCTGCCGCTCGATCATCAGCGAGGTTCGCTACCATGTCGAGCGCCTGACCGGCGTGGACGTAAAGAATGTAGACGTTTACGTCGAGAGCATCCGTGCCTGAGACAGGCAGAAAAGAGTAAAACGGTACGGAGTGACCGCGCTCTGACGCGGTAAAAGACCCGGAAAGGGAATTTAGGAGAGTTTTTTAGATGGCAGATACGAAAATCAACGGTGCGCTGTTTCAGTCCATGGTGACCGAGGGCGCACTCGCCATTACCGAACAGAAGGAACAGATCAACGAGCTGAACGTTTTCCCGGTGCCGGACGGCGATACGGGCACGAATATGTCGATGACCATGACGGCGGCGATGAACGAGCTGGCGAAGCTGAGCGAGCCGACGCTTGCAAAGGCGGCGGATACGACGGCTTCGGCGCTGCTGCGCGGCGCGCGCGGCAACTCCGGCGTTATCCTGTCGCTGCTGTTCCGCGGCATGGCGAAAAAACTGCGCGAGACCGAGGCGGCGAACGGCCGCGATCTGGCGCTTGCGCTGCGCGAGGGCGTGGATACGGCGTACAAGGCGGTCATGAAGCCGGCAGAGGGTACGATACTGACCGTATCGCGCGTTGCGGCGCAGAAAACGGTAGAGCAGTGTCAGGCAGACGACTCGCTTTCCGCTGAGCAGGTGCTCGCGGCGATCGTCGAGCACGGCAGAGCTGCGCTCGCGGAGACCGTGCATCAGAACCCGGTGCTCGAAAAGGCGGGCGTCGTGGACGCCGGCGGCTTTGGCTTTATCACGATCTTAGAGGGAATGCTCGATGCGATGCGCGGCATCCATAAGGAGCGCACGGTCGAGCAGCCGACCAGGGCGGCGGCGAACTTCGAGGCGATCCGCGACGAGGACATCACGTTCACATACTGCACCGAATTTATCGCGGAACGCAAGGACAAGGCGCGCAATGTCGGCCGTCTGCGTGCGATCTTGAACGATATCGGCGACTCGCTCGTTGTGGTCGAGGATGATGACATCGTAAAGGTGCACGTGCACACCGACCAGCCGAACAAGGCGCTGGAGGAGGGCCTGAAATTCGGCCCGCTCCTCACGGTAAAGATCGAGAATATGCGCGAGCAGCACACCGCGAAGGTCATCGAGGGCACGGCGGATACGCCGAAGGAGCGCGTGATCGTGCCGGCAGAGAAAAAGTACGGCTTTGTTGCCGTCGCGGCAGGCGAGGGCCTCAAGAGCCTGTTTACCGATCTCGGCGCAGATGCCGTCGTTCAGGGCGGTCAGACCATGAACCCCTCGACCGATGACATCATCCGTGCGGTCGATTCGGTTCCGGCAGAGGTCGTTTTCGTGCTGCCGAACAACAAAAACATCATCATGGCGGCCGAGCAGGCGGTTCATCTGTCTGAGGAGAAAAAGCTGGTCGTCGTTCCAACCAAAACCATTCCGCAGGGCATTTCCGCGATGCTCGCGGTCGATCCGGACGCCGAGCAGGATACCGAGCTTGCGACAGCGATGACCGAGGCTGCGTCTCATGTTCGCAGCGGTCAGGTGACGTATGCGGCGCGCGACAGCGAGTTCGATGGCAAAAAGATCAAGCAGGGCGAGTATCTTTCGCTCAGCGAGGGCAGGCTGTGCGCCAGCGGTCGCGAGACGAGCGTGCTGAAAAAGCTCGTGCGCGAGATGGTTTCCGATGACAGCGCCTTTGCGACCGTGATCTTCGGCGAAGGCGTGACTGAGGAGCAGGCCGCAGAGGTCGAAAACCTGCTTCACAAGGCAAACAAGGATATGGAGATCTCGGTCATCAACGGCGGTCAGCCGGTGTACTACTATATCCTGTCCGTAGAGTAAAAAACACCCGCCTCCGCGCCTTGACAGACGGGAGGCGAGTGGGTATAATACAGATAGAAGGACACCGCTGTGCGGTTGGCCTTTAGGTACAGTAATTTAAAATACTAACCGTCTGGCTGCAACCGGGCGGTTAGTACGCTTTTATGACAAGAATGTAAAGCACAAGGGCGATACAGACTGAAATTCTCACGAATTTTTTCATAAAGCATCACTCCTTTCACAAGGAGTGCCAACCGCGAAACGATGTCCGTCAATAATATATCAGAAACGACAGAGAATGTCAATTTTTTCGGAGTAAACCATGTCAGTATTCGATATTTTTAAGAAGTTAGAGGAAGAAAAGACCGCAAAAGCGGCGCAGCCGATCGAGTGGCTCGTTGTCGGTCTGGGAAACCCGGGCAGCAAGTACGACAACACGCGCCATAACGCCGGTTTCCGTGCGCTCGAGAGCTACTGCGCGCGCAGCGGCCAGAAGATCGACCGCATGAAGTTCAAGGCGCTCGCAGGGGAGGGCATGCTCGGCGGCAAGCGCGTGCTGTTCCTCAAGCCGCAGACGTTCATGAATCTGTCCGGCGAGGCGGTGCGCGACGCGGCATCGTTCTACAAGATACCGCCCGAGCGCGTGATCGTGCTGTCGGACGATGTATCGCTCGATGTCGGCACGCTACGCGTGCGCCCGAAGGGCTCCGCCGGCGGCCAGAACGGTCTGAAGAACATCATTTACCACCTTGGCAGCGAGGATTTTCCTCGCGTGAAGATCGGTGTCGGCAAAAAGCCGCGCCCGGACTATGATCTTGCAGCGTGGGTGCTCGGCAGGTTCCCCGAGGAGGATCAGAAGGCGATCGACAAGGCCTGCGAGGATGCGGTAAGCGCTGCTGCGTGCATTATCGAGAGCGGCTGTGCCGCCGCCGCGCAGAATTTCAACGGCAAGAGAATATAAAAGCAGAACCGAGGACAAAGTCCTCGGTTCAGTCTGTTGATAAAGTTTATTTTCATGCAGGAACAGCAGCCGCGCGGCAGCGCGCATGAAATAATATTTGCAAAGCAAATATATCAAAACCGGGGGCGTGTACCTCGGTTTTGACGTATATGGGGGATAAGATCAGTCTTTTACAAGCAGCCGGCGCAGCCAGTGCAGCAGACCGCGCTCCTCCTCGGAGGCGTGCTGCGCCTGTTCGCGCGCCATGCTGACGGCCTGCTGCATCAGCAGATCCTGCGCACAGATCGGTTCGGGGACGGCAGGCTTTTTCTGGTAGCTGCCGTCGGGCTGAAGCACGCGCGCCTTGACCGTATCGTGCTGCATGGCGAACAGAATATCATGCAGCCGTGCGCGAACCGCCGGGCTGTCGATCGGGCAGGCGATTTCAACGCGGCGCTCGGTGTTTCGCGTCATCAGATCGGCCGAAGAAATGTACATTTTCTCGTTTTCGCCGCGGCCGAACACATAGATACGCGAATGCTCGAGAAAACGGCCGACGATGCTGGTAACGGTGATGTTTTCGGTCTTTCCGGGAACGCCGGGAAGCAGGCAGCAGATGCCGCGGATGATCATTTCCACGGTAACGCCGGCGCAGGACGCCTCGTGCAGCTTCTCGATCATGTCGATGTCGGTCAGCGAGTTGAATTTGAGCAGGATGTAGCCGTCGCTGCCCTTGGCGATCTCGCCATCCATGAGCGACAGAATATTGTTTTTGAGGCTGGTCGGCGCGACGAGCAGCCGGTTATAACGTCCGTTGAGGTTGCTCATGGCCATATTGTTGAAGAACTGCGCGGCATCCATGCCAATGGACTCGCTCGAGGTGACGAGCGAAACATCGGTATACTGACGGGCGGTTTTTTCGTTGTAGTTGCCGGTGCCGACCTGCGTGATATAGCGCACGCCGCCGCGCTCCCGGCGCGTGATGAGGCAGATCTTGGAATGCACCTTATATTCCTCGAAGCCGTAGATGATCTTGCATCCGGCTTCTTCGAGGCGTTCAGACCAGTCGATGTTGTTCTGCTCGTCAAAACGGGCGCGCAGCTCGATCAGAACGGTCACATCCTTGCCGTTTTCCGCCGCCGCGCACAGATATTCGACCAGCTTCGCCTTGCTCGCGAGACGGTAGATTGTGATGCGGACGGAGAGAACGGGCGGGTCATTTGCCGCCTCGCGGATCATCTGGAGAAAGGGCTCCATGCTCTCATACGGATAGGAAAGCAGCACATCGCGCTGAAGCGCGGTCTTGAGCAGGCTCTGTCCGGCCGGGAGCATGGCAGGCTGCTGCGGAATGAACGGAGGATCACTCAGGCGGGAGCGTCGGCCGTCGCTCAGATAATCGCCCAGAGAAAAAGCGTAGCTCATGCGCAGCGGCGCGCTGCGAGAGAGAAAGATCTGCTCGTCGGTGACTTCGAAACGCTTGTGGAGGCACTCCTTGAAGTGGGAGGACACTGGGCGGCTGAGCTCGACGCGGACGATCGCCATGCGGCGGCGCTGGCGCAGCATGCGCTCCATTTTCTTGCGCAGATCGACCTGCTCCGAGCCGAACGGCTCATCATCGAGCGGCACATCTGCGTTTCGCGTGACGCAGAAGACCGTCTTTTCGAGCACATCGTACATTTCGAAAATGCTGTCCGCGAAGGCGAGGAGTATGTCCTCGGTCATAAGATAGCGGCGCTTGTCGTTCGGCAGGAAGGTGATCAGCGGCAGGGAGGCCGGCACAGGGATCAGGCCGAGCCGCTCGTTCTTCTTGTGGCTGAGCAGCACGGCGATGTGCAGCACCTTGCCCTCGAGGTGAGGGAAGGGGTGGTGCGAGTCCACGACCTGCGGCGACAGCACCGGCGCGATCATGGTGTTGAAATACCGTTTGATATATTTCCGCTCGCTGCTGTCGAGCTCGTCCATGGAGGTGCGGCACAGGTCCTCCTGCGCGAGGAGAGCGTTCACATCGCGGAACGCTGCGTCGCGCCGCGCGTACAGCGGCTCTACCGCCGCATAGATGCGGCTGAGCTGTTCTCCGGCGGTGAGACCGGACTTGGTGTCGCGGCGGTTCGGCTCGAGCGCCGCCATGTCGGTCAGACTGCCGACGCGGATCATGAAAAATTCATCCAGATTGCTGGTGAAAATCGCAAGAAATTTGAAACGTTCGAGCAGAGGAACGGTCTCATCCTCCGCCTCAGCCAGTACGCGCGCATTAAATTCAAGCCAGGACAGCTCTCGGTTCTGTGTATATCCCTGATTCCAGATCGCGTCTGTCATGATCGAATCCCCCTTTCAGAAGGCCGCAGAGCGGCATAATAATTTTGACTGACGTTAGTATACCGCAAGAATATGATATATGCGCGAAAGCTGTGTAAGGAATAAGTAAAAACCGCTCGTTTCATGGGGAAACAGGCGGTTTTTTTGAAGTTATCGGGTCAAAGTGTAATCAATCATCTGCTGAGACCAGGGACTCTTCGCAGAGTCGCCGGTCACGGTGGAGATAACAGAGTTGATATATTTTCCGTACCAAGTGGTATAGTTGTCGATATTCTTCTGTTCATCATAGACCTTGTATTCTCCGGTCTCCCGGAAATACGCGCCGAGCAGGCCGCGGCCGGTGTTGTAAAGAATGCAGTGAACAGCGCCTTTGGTATCTGTAACAGCGAAAAAGCTGCCCTTGCCGTCGGTCAGACTCGGTACTTCTGCCAGCTTTACGATTTCGTTATAACGGTTTTGGAACGTGTCATACGTTGCGGTATCTTGGGCGTTTGTTACTTTTTTGCCGCTCTGGCTTGCAATCGTAAAAATATCACCAGACGGCCACTCCGACGAGCCATACGCTTCGCCTGCGGCGGTCTGGACGGCCTCGTGCAGCATACGGGTCTCCGCGACGACCTGGTCTTTCTTGGCCTTGTCGATATAGCCGGTGAGGGCGGGGATGAGGAGGGAGGCGAGTACCGCGAGAATGACGAGTACGACGATCAGCTCAACGAGCGTAAAGCCGCGCCGGTTTTTGAATATTTTCATGAAAACTCCTTTTTTTGCTTTCGTTCAGCCTTATGATCTTATTATAACAAAAACGAAGGCGGAAAACAGGGGAAAAGCGGCAGATCAGCGGCCGCGGGGCAGGGTATTTTTATCCTGATAGTAGGCGCTCTTTGCCTGATACATACGGGTTTCCGCGATGCGGAGCAGATTTTCCATGCGCAGCGACGCAGTCTCGCAGGTTGCCCAGCCGAGAGCGGCGTGATAATCCTTCTGCTCGATGGCGAGGGAGAAGGTGCGCACCTTGTCGTGCAGCCTGTCCTCGGACAGGTCGGGCGCGAACGCGACATATTCGTCGCCGCCCATGCGGTAGGTCAGCTCGTTACCGAACTGCTTTTTCAGCTCGTCCGCCACCTCGCGCAGCATGATATCGCCGGCCTGATGCCCCTTGGCGTTGTTCAGCTCGTGCAGGCCGTTGATGTCCATGTAAACGCAGCTGAGCGTGCGCCGACAGCGGTCGGGAATATCGTTCTGCTCGCGTTCGAAGGCGTTTCGATTGCGCAGACCGGTGGTCTGGTCGTTTTCCGCGACGTAGCGGAGCCTGGCGCGGGTGATGAAATTCTGCATCATCATGTGCATGACATAGGTCGAGGCGATGATCGAGATGCAGCCGTATATGATGCCGTTGAGCATATCGATCTGGATGATCCTCGCGTCCTTGGTGACGGATACAAAGAGAAGAAACAGCACATCCCAGATGGCGATGCTGCACACGTTTTCGAGCGGCGGCATGATGAACAGCGTGGGAAGTGTGAGCAGAAAGGCGATGAATGCGGTCGCCGGTCCGCCCGGACTGGTCACGGTGCTGAGATAGATGCCGAGCGAATACAGCGAGCCCAGAAACAGAGCAAGACAGATCTGCAGACCGGCTCTGCTGCGCCGTCCGACATAAAGCGTGATCGGAAGCAGAAGGCAGGAAATGCCGAGCACGATGAGATAGGCTGGGAGGTTGGGCGCGAGCACGACACTGAAAACCGCATAGACGGAGGAAATCAGAAGAAAGATGATACTGATAGCGAGAAATGCGACAAGTCGGTTGTAATTGTAGAGATGCATCTCCTGCTGGATCTGGGCGAATTCTTCCGGATTTGCTCCGGCGTAGAGGAGAAGCCGCTTGATTTTTTCCATAGTGAACAACCCTTCGAAGATATGGTATTACGGCGAGGGAAGGGATCATTTGACCTTTATGGCGATACCGCCGCAGCTTGCACTGTGCAGTATTACCTTATCATAGTATAACACAGAAAACGGCGGAGAAAAAGAGAAAATGTAAAACAATAGCCGCGGGAAATTCAATATAAATAACGAAAAAACGTATAAGACCGGAAAAAAGGCACCCCGTGCACGCTGGTGCATAAGGTGCCTTTTCCTTGATTCAGTCAATGCCGCGCATCGGGAAGCGCTGCGGCCGGGCCTTTTTGCCCTCGGGCAGGAGCGCTGCAGCGAGGTCGGGACGGGAGGTCTCGATGAAGTTGACGCCGCCGCGGATGAGCGTGTCGAGCGTGCGCGGGTCGTTCGTCGGCAGACTCATGGTAAACAGCCCTGCGGCGCGGCAGGCGCGGAGCAGAGGCGGCGTAAGATGAGCCGGCGCGGCGCGCAGGCCGAACAGGCCGGTCGTCTGCGAGGCGTTCACGAGCGCTGCGATGTTGTCCGGCACAGCCGGCATTTCGCCCATGATGTGCAGGTCGGGGTTGGCCGCCGCGAGGCGCGCCGCCTCCACCAGCCCCAGACCGACAAAGACCGCGTCGTCCAGATAATCGGTCTGACGCAGGGTCATGCGCATCTGCGGCAGCAGGCTCGGGTCGCGCAGCGTGATGGCGATCTTCGACCGGCAGGCGCGCGCGAGGTCGAGCGCCTGTCCCACAGGGAGCAGACGGGGCGCGACCTTGCGCAGCTCGGTATAGGTGTGGTCGCAGACGGCCACCGCGCCGCCGTTCGGCGCGAGAACATATCCGTCCGACGAGAGCACGGCGATGCCGTCCGAGGTCATGTCGACCGAGAGACAGCAGCCCTTTGCGCCCTCCTCATTTCCGGCGAGGATGGAGTCCAGTCCGTCGCGGTCCGTACCCATGCAGCCTGCGGCGGACAGGATAAAGGTATCAGCGGTGGTATATGGCAATACCGGTTCCTTCTTTCTCAAACAGTCTGTCCGCAGTCATCGTCCGAAGGATCAGACCTTCTCCGGCTCGTCGTACTCGACGCCCTGCGTGTCGACGGTAACGGTCTTCATGCGCTGGGTCTCGCGCGGACGGTCGTGCCAGTCGCGCTTGGTGTTCACGATGGCGTCAACAACATCCAGGCCCTCGATGACCATGCCGAAGGAAGCGTACTCGTTGTCCAGATGCGGCGCGTCGTCGGTCATGATGAAGAACTGGCTGCCTGCGGAGTTCGGGTCTGCGGTGCGCGCCATGGACAGCACGCCGCGGGTGTGCAGCAGGTCGTTCTGGAAGCCGTTGTGAGTGAACTCGCCGCGGATCTCGTAGCCCGGGCCGCCCATGCCGGTGCCGTCCGGGTCGCCGCCCTGGATCATGAAGCCCGGGATGACGCGGTGGAAGATGGTGCCGTCATAGAAGCCCTTGCTCGCCAGGGAGATAAAGTTGCGCACGGTGTTCGGCGCAACCTCGGGGTACAGCTCGGCGCGGATGATGCCGCCGTTTTCCATTTCGATGGTAACGATAGGATTGCTCATTATTTATCAACTCCATAAAAATTTTGCGTGTAGTCGCATTCTGTATTAGTATTGTAGCAAATTTCCCGATATACGGCAAGTGGTGTTTGGGGAATAAGCGGCCTGCGCGGAAAAACAGGGGAGAGGGGCGGCGTCTGCCGCGAGTAATCCACTTTATCCACAGGGGTTTCCACAGGTGTGCTGGGGATAACGTTGTGGATAAAGTGGATAACTTTTTGTATAGGGCGGTCAATCTGTTGACCAGTGGCCGATTTGGCATTTACCGTCTGTAATATTTTGTCGAGCGGGCGGTGCACATAAAACCGGCGCGTCTGTGGAAAACTCACACAGACGAGAGAATTATCCACAGACGGAGAGGAGCGTATCCATGGCAGAAGAGATCACCGCCGTCCCGGCGCCCGAGCGCAGCAGCATCGCCGAGACCGGCTCCATCACCGCGCATACCGCGCGGGGGACCGTGCACTGCATCACCATCGTCGGCCAGATCGAGGGGCATATGGAGCTGCCGGCGCAGAACAAGACCACCAAGTACGAGCACCTTATCCCGCAGATCGCGGCGGTCGAGCAGGCGGAGGACATTGATGGTCTGCTCGTGCTGCTGAACACGGTAGGCGGCGACGTCGAGGCCGGACTCGCCATCGCGGAGCTGATCGCGGGCATGACAAAGCCCACCGTTTCGCTCGTGCTCGGCGGCGGGCATTCGATCGGCGTGCCGCTCGCGGTAGCGGCAAGGCGCAGCTTTATCGCGGCTTCCGCCGCCATGACCATTCATCCCGTGCGCATCAACGGGACGATCATCGCGGTGCCGCAGGCGTTTGAATATCTCGCGAAGATACAGGAGCGCATCAGCGATTTCATCACGGGGCATTCGCATATCCAGCCGGAACGGCTGGCCGGCCTGATGCGCGAGACCGGACAGCTGACCGCCGACGTCGGTACGGTCATTTCCGGCCGCGAGGCGCAGGAGATCGGTCTGATCGACCGGGTCGGTACGCTGTCGGACGCGCTCGAGGAGCTTTACGGCATGATAAGCCTGTCGCGGAACTGACGTTCCGCCGACAATCTGTGTTTTGGCTTCGCAAAACACGGACGTCCGAAAGTTCCCATTTGGAAACTTTCTCCCTCTTAAAGTATAAAAACCGAGGTACACGCCCCCGGTTTTTATCAATTTGCTTCGCAAATTGTATTTCATATGCGCTGCCGCGCGAAAGCTGCAATATCAGGAAAAGAGCTTTTTTGACAGAATGTCGCGAAACTGACATTTTTTCGATACCCTGCCGCGTTATTTCGCTTCCAGATACGCGCGGATGCAGTCGACGAATTCCGCGCCGTAACGGCGCGCCTTGGCCTCGCCTACGCCGCGCACGCCGAGCAGCTCGTATTCGCTCTTCGGCTGCCGCGCGGCCATGTCCGCGAGCGTCGCGTTCGAGAACACGACATACGGCGGCACGCCGGCGCGCTGTGCGACCTTTGTGCGCAGTGCACGCAGCTTTTCGAACAGCTTTTCATCCACATCGGCGGACAGCTCCTCGGTGCGGCGGACGGTCTCGGGCTTTTTCTCGCGCGGCAGGCGGATATGCAGCTCACCCCGGCCGCGCATGAGAGCGTTGCCGGTTTTCGTGAGGAAAAGCGCGTTGTAGCGCTCGGGGTCGGCGGTCAGCAGGCCGCGCTCGAGCAGGACGTCGATGAGCTGCCGCACGCGCACGGCGGTCTGCTCGCTCATGATGCCGTAGGTCGAGAGCGTGTGGAGACTGAAACGGCCGATCTGCTCGCTCTTGCTGCCTGTGAGCACGGCGGCGACGACGATTTTGCCGAAATGCAGCCGCCGCTCGTCGAGACGGTAGACGCAGGACAGGATCTTGCGCGCGTCCATCGTCGCGTCTACTTCTTCAAAATTCGTGTCGCAGTTTCCGCAGTGACCGCAGCAGACGGGCGCTTTTTCGCCGAAGTAGTTGAGGATATACCGGCGCAGACAGTCGGTCGTGGTGGCGTAGAAGGTCATCTGCTTTAAGCGTTCCATATCGCGCTCGATGAGCGCACGGCGCGTTTTTTCGTCGATGGAGTCGTCGTCATTCTCGTGGCTGTGCTCGATGAGAAATTCCGCAGTACGCACATCCTGCCCGTTGTACAGCAGGATGCAGTCCGCGGCTTCGCCGTCGCGTCCGGCGCGCCCGGCCTCCTGATAATAGCTTTCCATGTTCTTCGGCATATTATAGTGAATGACGAACGAGACATTGGACTTGTCGATGCCCATGCCGAAGGCGTTGGTCGCGACCATGATGGTCTTGCGGTCGTACAGGAAGTCGTCCTGATTGGCGAGGCGCTCCTCGGGGTCGAGACCGGCGTGGTAGCGCGTCGCGGGCAGGCCGCGGCTCAGCAGCATATCGCACACCTCCTCGACCGTCTTGCGCGTCGAGCAGTAGACGATGCCGCTCTTGTCGCGCCGCCGGAGCAGATGCGCAAGCAGGGCGGAGGGCTTGGAGGACGGTTTTTCGACCGCGAAGTACAGATTGGGGCGGTCGAAGCCGGTCGTGATGACGAACGGGTCCTCGAGACCGAGCGCACGGATGATGTCGTCGCGGACCTCGGCGGTCGCGGTCGCGGTGAAGGCGGAAACGAGCGGGCGCTGGGGCAGGGCGGCAAGAAAGTCGAGGATCTTCAGATAGCTCGGGCGGAAATCCTGTCCCCACTGCGAGATGCAGTGCGCCTCGTCCACCGTCACCATGGAAATCGGCACGCGGCGTGCGAAATCGAGGAAGAACGGCGCGGTCAGCCGCTCGGGCGCGACATAGAGCAGCTTGTATTCGCCGCGTCCGGCGAAATACAGCGCGTCGCGCATCTCCTCGAACGACAGGGCGCTGTTGATACAGGCGGCCGGGACGCCGGCCTCATTCAGCGCGCCGACCTGATCCTTCATCAGCGAGATGAGCGGCGAGATGACGAGCGTCAGTCCGGGCAGCGCGAGCGCCGGGACCTGATAGCAGATGGACTTGCCGGCGCCGGTCGGCATGATGCCGAGCGTGTCGCGCCCGGAAAGAATGGCCTGCACGAGCTCGTCCTGTCCCGGACGGAAGCTGTCGTAGCCGAAGTACTGTTTGAGAATTTCCTGTGCGGTCGGCATGTAAAGGCTCCTTCATACATAGTATGAACCTATTCTACCACATTTCCCGGGACAAAGCAAACTGATGTTCGCATAAATGGCGTTTCCGGCAGTCTCCTGCCGGTTTACAACCGGCGTGTGCTGTGCTATACTATATCATTGGATTAGAATATACACACGAATTTTTATTTCACAGGAGGAAATATCCATGCTTTGCAAGAAATGCGGCAGGGAGCTGCCCTATGCAGGGGGCAAGTTCTGCCCGTTCTGCGGCGCGCCCGTTGAGCAGACCGGCGTGAGCGACGAGACCGAGGTGTTCACCACGCTGCCCGAGGAGCTGCGGAACGCAGGCGGCGCCCCGGCGGACGGCGGCATCGACCTTTCGGCGTTCGATGCGGCGCGCAGACAGAGCCGGCAGGCGCTCGAGGATGCCGAGGAGACCATGGCCATCGATCCGCTCGCAGATACATCCGAACAGCCGGCGGCGGCGTCCCGCGTGCCGCAGCAGCGCCCGGAAGCCCGTCCCCGTCCGACGCAGGACGCATCGCGCACGACCTATTACGGCGGTCGTCCCGACCCGGATGACCGCGTATACCGCAAGCCATCCAGGGGCAGGCGCGCAGCGGTCGTGACGCTCGTCGTGCTGCTCGTCGCGGCGCTCATCGGCGGCGGCGTGTGGTTCTTCATGAACAATCACAAAAACGACGAAAATCTGACGCTTGCGGAGAAGTATATGGACCGCGGCGACTTCGACAAGGCGCTTGACTACTACGAGAAGGCGGCGGAGGAGGCCAAGGACCCGACCGCGATCAATGCGGCGATGCAGCTTATCCGCGACTACCAGAATGCGGAGGATTATGTAGACAGCGAGCAGTACACCGAGGCCATCGCGGCGCTCAAGCAGCTGCGCGACCGCGTGACCGATAAGGACTCTACCATGTACAAGTCCATCGAGGATCTGCTCAGCAAGGCGCAGAGCGCACAGTCGGACAGCGCTTTTGCTTCCGATCTGGAGGAGGCGCAGGGCTATCTGGAGGATGACAAGCTGGATGCGGCCTCCGGCAAGCTCGATTCGCTCGAGCAGGACTCCTCGCTGACCGACGAGCAGAGGAAGCAGGTCGAGGACATGAAGAACAAGCTCCAGTCCGCAAAAGACAGCGCACAGCAGCAGCAGGAGAACGAGCAGAAGAAATCCGAGCGCAAGCAGGCGTTCTCGAGCGAGATGGACGAGCTGGAGAGCGACGATCTCAAGATCTCCTCGGCGGCGAACGCAGAGGATGAGCTGGCCATGACGGCAAGCTCGTTCGAGCAGTGGGATGAGCTGCTGAGCGAAATGTATGATTATCTGGCGGGCGTGCTCAACGCCGACCGGTATGCGTCCGAAGAGGAAAACTACAAGAAGTGGGTCGCGGAGCGCGACAGCGGCGCGGAAAATGCCGCGAGTGCGACCGAGGACAGCACGCAGAAGCAGCTCGCGTCGTACAGCTTCAAGCAGAGCTATACCAAGGCGCGCTGCTACAAGCTGCTCGACATGATGTAAGAGCCTGTCGCGAAACTGACGTTTCGCCGACAAGCTGTGTTCTGACTTCGCAGAACACGAGTCGTCCGAAAGTTCCCATGCGGAAACTTTCTCCCTCTTAAAG
>ERZ834382.940-NODE-940-length-28770-cov-5.209925_pt1 | contig 28770 bp, 21 predicted proteins | sample MGYA00519692_ERZ834382 | MGnify/ENA primary metagenome ERZ834382 (study PRJEB31850, sample SAMEA3708751) | human gut metagenome | biome: human gut; feature: human-associated habitat; material: faeces | place: China | collected 2014 ...
AAAAAACTGACTCCCACTTTTTTTAGGTGTGTCCTAAAAATGGGAGTCAGTTCAAAGTTCTCCTTTTTTGTTTCTGAGATAGTGGCAAGAGCAAATTTTCTCAGTCAGTCGCTACATAAATTTCTTCATATAACCTCTGAGCTTTTTGCAGTAATGGTTCTTTCTTTTTCCAGAAAGAATTTTTGCCAGTACTGAATATTTAACCAGCTTTACCACAGATATTGAATCAAAATTCTCATGCCCTTTCGATGAAGAAAGAATTTCCATCATCTCGTAATAATTATGAGTTCCATAATGATCAAAGAGACAGGCACTGAGATTCCGGTATCTAAGAAAAGCATTCCCGTAGTAAACCTCTCCAACCGTTGACGGACTCGCTACTAACGGATAAAAACCATCATTCTGCGCCGCATAGGCCCAGATACGCTCTATACCATGCAACAATGTACCGTCAGGACCGAGAGGTTCTGCCGGCATTTCTTCATATATCCAATGATGAGAAAGAATTGTCCTTGCTGCCTCTTTTTTGATCCAAAATACAGATCCGAAAGGAGCACTAATTCCTTCTTCATCAAAGGGAACTTTGATTCCCAACATTTTCCACAGCCGCTCAAAAATAAGCTTATCGGGACCCATTTCATTTCCAACTACTGTAAAAGGTCCAAAATTGGGCGGAGGGGGAAAAATCATCCCCAAAGACTTATTCTTATAAAGAAGACTGATGCAATTATTGACATAGTCTTTTGAAAACAAAACTCCATCCCAACATAGCTTGTCGAAAGCCTGACCAATCTGATGTGCTATCTGAGGAGATTTTTTGTCTTTAACGCAGCAAATATAGTCGTATTTATCAAATATATCCCGCCCTGCAATACAATAAGCCGCAAAATCACGGCCTTGGTTTTCCTTTAACCTATACTCAACATCAAGATCATAATTACAGAAGACTTTCTTATAGGCCTCCAGCGTTTCCTCTTGGGCAGATATCAAACAAATATGTGTTTTATCAGGAAGATTTAAAATATATGGCAAATACCTGTCAACGTAGTCAGGATAATAAGCGAAAAATATTGCCGCTATCTTCTTTTCACTTGTTATAGCGGACACATCACTGCTATTGTTATCCGATATTATTTTGTTGAAATGAATATTATTATTTAGCAAGCTCAATCTATTAGTAGCCAGCAGATCCTCAAAAATCTCTTCAACTGGATAATTTATTGCTTTCAGCTTCTCCAGGATCAAACGCGGAATCTCTCCTCCCCCAGTTTTGGTCCATTCATCCTCAGGGAAATTGAACAGTTTCCTCTTTACCAAAGGATATCTTTTTTTCAAAAAATCATACGCATGAAAGAAACTGGGATTATCTGTGTCTTCAGTTTTGAATACTGCATCATACGTCAACCCAAAGGAAGACAAAGCTTCTGTAAACTGAGTTTCGTGTGTATAGACCTCTTCCAAAAAACTGTCTGAATATTTAAGCCTATCCCAATAAGACTTAAAGGAATCGGACAGTAAAACTTTTTGTCTCAGCACAATAAAGAATGACTGAAGGTGTTTTCTAACATAAGAGTCAGGATTATCAGGTATTAGCTGAGCTTTTTTGTCCTCCTGATGCAGAGTAAGTCCCCAGAAATCACAGGAATTGCCTTCCATTTTTTGGAAACTTTCAGAGAACGGATACACCGGACCATAGCAGCTGCAGTTTGTCAGAATCAGCTCATCAAACCGTCGGACCTCATTCCATCCAAGATAATCGAAAGCTGCCTTCCATGCGCCAAAATCAATTCCTCGATTCTCACGCTGCAGAACATCCACGCCAAGACGCTCAAGCGTCTCTTTTCCTTCCGTGGACAAATTCCCGTTGGCGATAACAATAATCCTGTCAGCAACCTCCTGAAGTCCCTTCAGATACGTCAGAACATATTTTCTGACAATTCCATTTTTTTCCCAAAAGGTATAAAAGGCTAATCGTTTCATAACGGGCTCTAAGATATTTTCAATTTTCTGACTTGCGGCCGATAAATAAAAACGGATGCACAGACAGGTGAAGGGATTTTACTGCAGATAACAAAAGTCGTTGGCAAGGAGAAAATACTTAATTGGCGTAAATATTTAACCTATTGATTAATAATATATTTATATCGCATTATTTACCAAACTTAAATATTTATCTTTATACCGAATGGATATTAAAAAACCGCCGTTCGGGGCGGCGGTTTTCATCTGAATTAAATGTCTGATGTCACTCAGACATCTTCTCTCAGTCTGTTCTCAGCCTCCCGCGACAGCTTCTTACCAAACTCAACACCCGGCTGATCAAACGGATTGAGACCAAAAAGCGTTCCCAGCATCGTGATCTTATGTTCATACATCGCCATCAGCGCTCCCAGCGTCTTAGGAGTAAGGTCACTGATACTGATCGTCGTAACGCCGTTAAACCACGGCATAGAGGGATCACGGGTCACAAGAGCTTCCGCCTGAGCCCTGGCATTTGCGATCATGACACGATGAAGCTCTTCATGGCTATGCCCCGGCTTCTCGCAGGAAATCAGGTCAATACTCGTTCTCCCGGTCCCTTCACGCAGCCACTGATAGAAAGAATGCTGAGACTCGTCACCGTGTCCGCCCCAGACAGCCTGTCCCGTATTGCCAACAATCACTGTACCGTCAGCCCGGGTAGTCTTGCCGAGACTCTCCATCTCAAGCTGCTGTTCCCAGGAAACAAAGATTCTCAGCCGCTCGTCATACGGCAGCACACACTGAAGCGTGATATTAAGTCTCGTGGCATTCCAAAAAGCAATCAGGGCAAGCAGTGCGGAAATGTTTTCGGCCACCGGGGCATCGTAGACATAGCGATCCATCTCATAGGCACCCGACAGGAACTGATTAAAAACATCGGTGCCAAGAGCAATCATATCGGGGATACCGATGCTGCCCCACACAGAAAACCGACCGCCAACCCAGTCCCACAGCGGATATAAGTTCTCCACCGGAATCCGAAGATCCTTATACGCATCAGGATTAGCAGAGACCGCGATAACGTGTCTATCCCGGGAGCTTCCGGTAATTCCTGCTGCCGCAAGCCACTCATCAACGACCGACGCGTTGACCAGTGTCTCCCTTGTGTGAAAACTCTTGCTGGATACAACGACGAGCGTGCGGAAAGGATCAAGACCATAAAGAATCCGGTCCAGCTGGACTCCGTCAACACCTGACAGGAAATGAACCTTGATTGGCTGCGGCAGCCCCATCAAAGCGTGATAGACCGCGCGAGGACCAACTTCAGAGCCGCCGATACCAATATTGATGACATCCGTGATCGTGTCTCCGCGGCATCCTGTCCATTTGCCGGATCTCACAGACTCCGCGAAAGCATAGGCCCGATCCCGCGCCTCTTTGACCTCATCAAAATGAGGCGACGCAGGATCCTGTGAGCGAAGCGATGTGTGAAGAGCGGCCCGGTTCTCTGACTTGTTCACGATTTCGCCCTGAACCATAGCGTGATGGGCTTCCATCAGACCAAGGCCATTTGCAAAATCAACCAGTCTGGCGAGATCGTCCTGCGTCAGCCTCTGGCGGCTGAAATCCACCCGCAGTCCGCACGCTTCAAAAGCAGTGACTCCATCCCCGTCACGAAGGAACGGTAGGAGCGGCTGAGCAAATTTTCTTGGGCTATTCATTCTTTTTCTCTGAACAGTTTCATCAATATGAATCACGTAACGGTCATTGTACCGGGTTGGCATATGGTTTTCACCTAAATAAGCCTACCTGTCCGATAGAGAAAAAGCTAATTGTTCAGCCTGTTTTATTTCTTCAAAAGTATTGCAGTTATCAAAGGCAGAGATATCAGGAAAAACAGCTGTCGCTGCACCGATTTCCTTAAACCACTGCCGTACCCGATGATTGCCGGCTGCGTTGTAGGCCTCAAGCTCAGGAAAGAGATCTGCCCTGACACAGGCAAACGTGGGCTGGAGTTCTCCGCGGGCTTCCGCTATTGCAGCTCTGGCACCCGCAGCATTTGCAGCGAAAATCAGCTTCTCGGTGAGATCCGACGGGAAAAAGGGACAGTCACAGGGAACCGTGAAAAGCCAGGTTTCTTTCCTGGATTCCTCAGGAAGACTCGCAATCGCCGCCTCAAGCCCTGCCAGAGGCCCCGGAAAAGAGTCCGTACGGTCCGGAATGAGTTCAGTATCAGAAGGAAGAACCTTCCGGTATTCGTCAAACGACCGATTGGCGCTCACCAGAATCCTGTCGACCTGAGGTGAAAGACGACGATAGGCACGAAGCGCCAGCGGCTCTCCCTGAAAAGGAACAAGCCCCTTATCTGCCCCGCCCAGCCGTGTGGCGCGGCCCCCCGCAAGAATCAATCCAATCCGCATCATTTCTTGTGGTGCTTCTTCTTCAGCTTATTTTTGGCTTTCTTAAGTTTGGACTTCTTTTTTCTATTGGCTTTCTTCCGTCTCCAGGCCTTGATCGCCGTTTCCGGAACACCATCCTTCACTTCACCGCCAATCGGATCCGTCCACAGAATCTCAATCGGAGAATTAAGCGCCTTAGCGATGCTTTTCGCCATCCGCTCGAGGCAGTCCCGTTCAATTGGGCTTGGCGAATCGGATTCGACCCGTACAGTCAATCCCTTCTCGCTTCTCTGAAGCGTAACCCCGGTAACCGCCGACCTATGGCTCTTATCAAGACCTACCGCCAGACGAAGGAAAATGCCGGCCTGAGCTGCCTTTTTCCAGTCGTCATCTGAAAGACGGATGAAAAAAGGATGCGATTTGCCGTAATACTTGCTGCTATAGATGATCGCCGCGAGGAGATGCGTTTCGCGCTGCGTAAAGCCGAGGAGATCAGAATTCGCGACGATATAAGCGCTGTGCTGCCGCTGCCTGAGATAAGAAATGGAAATGCCGGTTTCCTGAAGCCAGGACGCGTATCCCAGCAGTGCCCCCCACTCTTTTGGCAGATCAGTGAGTCCGAGCTCCCGCGCCTGAGAAAACAGACTGCGGGAAAGGAACGAGACCTGCTTCGCGTGACGCACATCGATCTGGAAAGTCTTGGCAAGGCTCTTCACAGCATGGCCTCGCTGCTTCGACTCCACAGCCCGCCCCGGAATCAGTCCTTCTGTCTCAAGATACTGAATGAGAACCCCATCCCGGAGTCCGCGATCGGTGATCGAAATCTGATTGAATCCGAGCTCCTCCATCGCCGTGAGGAAAATCGCGGCACCTGGAATAATGACGCCAACCCGCTTCTGATTCATGCCAGGAAGCGCCGCGCGCTCGGCGGCTGTTGAACTGCAGATCTTATCGACAACAGCCCGGACTTCATCGATTGTGATAACCGTGGTGTCGGATGACACAGAGGTCTGTTCCGCGGTACGCATGGATAAAGCGAGACTCGCGATCGCGCCGGCCGTTCCGGAACTTGCGATCAGCTCACGGGGCTTCTTTGCCAGAAGCCGTTTGAACGGCATCACAGACTTATCGCGGACATAGTCCTGGACTTCACGGAACTTCGCCTTCGGCACGGCATCGGGAAAATCTCTGAAAAAGAGATCCGCGAGACGCACACAGCCAACACGGAGTGACTCTGCCGCGAGCAGCTCCCCTTCCCGCGACACAGAGAACTCCGTGCTGCCGCCGCCGATATCCATATAAGCGCGCGGATAGTCGGCTCTGGGAAGAGAGGCTTCAACCCCCATCGTGATCAGACGGGCTTCTTCCGGTCCTGAAATCACACTGAAATCGATTCCGGTCTCAGCCTTGACCCGTTCCGTGAATTCTTTTCCGTTTTCCGCCTCACGGACAGAGGCTGTAGCGACCGCCACTACCTTGCTCACACCGTAGGAGCGGCACGTTCTCGCAAAGGTCTTCAGTACCGAAATCGTGCGCTCAATTGCCTGCGGCTGCAGCGCCTGATTTTCGAACGCCCCTTCGCCAAGCCTCACCATCGACTTGACGCAGTTCAGAACCTGAATCCTCCCATCTCCGCCAACCTGACTCACCAGAAGTCTGAGCGAGTTGCTTCCCAGATCGATCACCGCAACACGCCGGGCACCTTCAGGAAGTGGTACCTGTGAATCTTGTTCGGACGCATCAGCTGCGTCCGGCAGCTCCAGATAGGAGGATGGTTTCATACTTTTTTTCCTTTTTCAGGACCCGTACTTTTCGCTCATCAGCGCCTGGGCATCAACGAGAGGCTTGCCTTCGGCAGGGAGGATGCGTTCATACTCATCCCCTTCAAGCTTCCAGGTACGGGCGTTATCCGCGAGCTGAAGCTTCAGCACTTCGTTCGCGATACGCTCCTTCAGGGCTTCATCGAGCACCGGTGTCACTACTTCGATACGGCGATCGAGGTTGCGGCCCATAAGGTCAGCCGATCCCATGTAGCATAAGCTCTTCTCGGTATCCTCAAGAGGTCCGAACCAGTACACACGGGCATGCTCAAGGAACTTGCCGAGAATCGCGCGCACGGTGATGTTGTCGGAAATCCCCTTGATGCCGGTCTTGAGGCAGCAGATACCGCGCACGAGGCAGTCCACCTTGACGCCCGCGATCGAGGCTTCATAAAGCAGCCGGATCATATCGGGGTCAACAAGCTGATTGCACTTCAGCACAATGCGGCCGTTCCCTTCACGCTTATGGCGTTCAATCTCAGCGCGGATAGCGCGCTCGATTCCGCTTCGCATGCAGGTCGGGGAAACGAAGAGCCGGCGATAGTTATCACGGACGGCGTATCCGGTCATCACGTTGAAGAGGTCCGTCACATCGGAGCAGATATCCTGGGCGGACGTGAGAAGGCCAAGGTCGGTGTAGTTCTTCGCGGAGCCGGGATTGTAGTTGCCGGTGCCGATATGAACATAGGAGCGGATGCCGCTCGCTTCCTTACGGATCACGAGGCAGAGCTTGGCATGCACTTTGAGCCCCACAAAGCCGTAAACCACGTTTACGCCCTGGCGCTCCATTTCTTCTGCCCAGTTGATGTTCCGCTCTTCGTCGAAACGGGCCTTCAGTTCCACCACAGCGGTAACCTGCTTCCCGCGCTGACGCGCTTCCATCAGCGCCTTCACGATCGGGGAGTTATTGCCGACGCGGTAAAGCGTCATCTTGATACCCAGCACAGCCGGATCCTTGGCTGCCTGCTGCACCAGATCCACGACTGAAGTGAATGTCTGGTAGGGGTGGTAAAGCAGAATGTCACGCTTCGCGATGTTTTCAAAAAGCTTATCAACCGGCTGAGTATCCGGGTTGAAGCTCGCGAAGTACGGCGTGTCCTTCAGCTTCGGATAATCCAGATCATTCAGAGCCATGTAGCCCGCAAAGGCCATCGGACCCTTGACGCTGTAAACCTGGAAGGGCTTCAGCTTCATCTTCTGAATGATGAATTCCGTGAGGTTCGAGGGCATACCGTGTTCGGTTTCGAGGCGAACCACACCGCCCCACTGACGGCGGGTCACGGAGTCACGAACAGCCTCAAGCAGGTCGTCCGCCTCGTCCTCTTCAATCTCCACGTCCGTATTACGGGTGATGCGGAACATACCCTTGCTCACCACCTGGTACCCCGGGAAGAGAAGCGGAAGGAATTCACCGATGATTTCTTCTGTCGGCACCACATCGATGCGGCGGTTTCCGAGCGGATCATCCGCCTCCATTTCATCCCCCTCGCTCGTCACGAAGAAGAAGCGGGGAATGTTATGCGGCACGCGGAGACGCGCGTAGTGATGCGTGCCGTCACGGCTCTGCAGTTCGATCAGGAAATTGATAGAGACATTCGAGATTCTCGGGAAAGGATGTCCCGGGTCGATCGCCTGAGGCGTGAGAATCGGATAAATCTCCGTCTGGAACCGCGCGAGAAGCGTTCTCTGAGCATCAGGAGAAAGCTGATCATAAGAAGCGACCCGAACACCTGCCTCAGCAAGAGCGGGCTGCAGTTTCTCGGTCCAGTGAGCAGCCGCTACATCAATAAGAGCAAGCGCCTTTTTGCGGATTTCCGTCAGCTGACGGGCGGGCGTCATCTTATCGGGGCCGGAAGAACCGGAACCCGTCTTGTACTGCTTAAAGATGTTCGCCACACGGACCATGAAAAATTCATCAAGATTCGTATAGAAAATCGAGAGGAACTTCACCTGATCGAGCAGCGGGCGGTTCGGCTCAATCGCCGTTTCGAGAACGCGCTTATTGAAGTCGAGCCAGGAAAGCTCGCGGTTCGTATAGAGAGCAGGAGAAGTGAGCGAAGTCACCTTGCGCTGAGCACGCTTCGGGCGGGCTGACGCGGCGGTCTTCGCGGCGCGGGAAGCAACGGCCTTGACCGGGCGGGATGTGGCAGCTGCAGCAGGCTTCGCGGCTCGGCGGGTGCGCGGACGGCGTGCCGCCGGCTTGGCACTCTTCTCTGCTGTAACAGGGGACTCAGTAACCTGAGCAGGTGCATTCTGATCGGAAGTTTTCTTGGAAACTGGCATATGACCCTCGCGCTGACTCTCTTCAGCTCAAAAAGCCGTTATGGGAATCTGTCTATTTTTCGGAGCTTCTTATAGGCTAAAAGAAGCCGTAAAGATAACCTTAGCACCAGAAAGTGACAAATGCATTACAAGCCGCAAAGTTGCGGGGAAAGCTCTTTCAGGAGGGGGTAAAAACCGATCGGAAAGCGATTGATAAATCAGAGGAATCAGGCGGAGGAAGAAACGGGAAAGAAATTTTCCGGCTTCCATAACGGAAAAAGGCCAGCTATCATTAGCCGACCTCTCTTCATCACATCAGAAATTCTGGAGCGGGAGACGAGTCTCGAACTCGCGACCTCAACCTTGGCAAGGTTGCGCTCTACCAACTGAGCTACTCCCGCAGAACGAGGATGCATTTTACACAGTCTTATACAAAAAGCAAATGCCGTCACAAAAATACGGTATAAACTATTTTATTCAGTCTGTATTGGTCTTCCTGATGCGGCGGCCTGTCAGACTACAATAGGCGCACCACTCACTCAGTTTTACAAAGCAGGCTCAACACTATGAATTCCAGGCTTCTCTGCACCGTTTCCACCGCCCTGATCGCGCTCTTTTCTGCCGCCGCCGGGGCCGCGGTTCCTGATCATTCAGCAGCCTTCTGCCCCGCGAAGGGAAAGATCTCAATCGTGGACTTTGAAGCCAGCTGGTGCACGCCCTGCAAGATGATGAAACCCGCATGGAAGGCCGTCGAAAAAGAATACAAGGGGAAAATTTCCTTTGTTCATATTGATATCGATGAGCATCCGGATATCTCAAAGGCCATGCAGATCAGCGCTGTGCCTACCCAGATACTGTTCGACCGGCAGTGCAAATTTATTGACGCGCATTCGGGCTATCTGTCCGAATCCGATCTCCGTGCCACGTTTAATAATGTTCTGAAGAAGTACTGAGTGGTATCCTTTCAATAAGGTCTGGTAATCTGTAGAATAAATCGTTACTAGCAATCTGTAACGAACGGATAACCTTTTATACCTTTTCTTAGCAGTCAGCCATCAATGGGCGCCGCTAGAATGAAAGAAATAAAGCAGGGATCCGGCCCTGACGCTGCAGATCCCGCTGCGGAGCTTTGCTTTGTGAGGTCTCCGCCTGTTCACACAGAAGGAATACATATGAATCTCAGATTTCTTGCCCTTCCGGCTGCGCTCGCTGCCGTTCTTGCCCTCTCCGGCTGCGCTAACGACAACGCGCGCTACCGCGCGGATGTCTACGGTCCGGGTTCCCTTAACCAAGCGCAGGCTGTGAAAACCGTTGAAATTCTGTCGGTTCAGACGGCCCGCATCGCGCTCCCGAATGAAACCAAGAACTCTGCGGCACAGCTTGCCGGTACCGTCGCCGGTGCCGCGGCCGGCATGATTCTTGGCAATCAATTCGGTCATGGTCCGGGCTCCCGTCAGGATGCCCGCATCTTCGGCGGTATCGCGGGCGGCATTCTTGGTAACCGCGCCTCCAACCTCGCGGCTGGTGAAACCGACTACCAGCAGGGTGTACAGATCACCTTCCGGGACGGAAACCAGATGTTTACTTCTGTTCAGGTCGGCAATCCGTGTGAGTATCAGCTCGGGACCGCTGTGATGATTCAGGAAACAGCCCGCGGCTCCCGTATTCAGCCGAATAATCCGGGCGGCTGCGGATCTGCAACAACGTCTGTCGCTCACTAAGCAAGAGGTCTGGACTCCCATGGCGTCTCACACGTGAGACGCCATCCAGTCTTTTCAGTGAAATTCCGGGCTTCGGAAGGATAAAAGCATGAAAGAATCTCTGGTTCTCGCGATCTTTACAGTTGGTCTTGCCGCAAGCGGCGCGGCTTCGGCTGCCGGCGCGGTTCCTCCGGATTACGTTCCGCCGTCCGCTTCTTCTGCGGGTGTTCCTCCTGACTACAATCCGAACACGGCGACGACTGTGACTGCTCCCCGCGGATTCACTCCGCCCTCTGCCGTGAGCCAGGTTCCTCCGGATACGCAGAATTCGCGGACCACCACGGCTACGGACGGTCGGGTTACGACAACAACGACCTATCCGCCGACCCCGATTATCAAGACAGAATCCGGCGTGCTGAATAGTCTGAAGCCCCGCGCGCCCCAGCTGCCGCTTTCCGAGCAGATTGATCTCGTCCGCCGGAATCAGGCTGATATCGCAGCAAGGCGGGCGGCTGACGCGGCCGCCGCGGCTCAGGGTCAGACGTCATCAGACTATTACTACGGACGCTAAAACACTGTCTTTTTGCCTTCTCTGTTCTTAAGGCAGGATGTCAGAGACACAGAAGCTCCGGAATAGCTGATTCCGGAGCTTCTTTTTTACTACAGTCGCAGATATTTACCAGCTCATAATCTGGCCATCTGTCCGTTTCTCAGTACCGCCCACCAGGACTCCTGTCTGGCTGTCCCTCAGAATGGCCTGTCCGCGTCCCATCAGCACCTTATCTGCTATCAGAGTGACATCGTGTCCTCGTCTCTGGAGCTGCCGCACGATATGGTTCGGCGTATCCTGCTCAACCTGAACCTTCTTCCCGCCGACCCACTGCCAGCGCGGCGCGTCGAGCGCCTGCTGCGGGTTCAGACCCCAGTCAACCATATTCATGACGAACTGCACGTGGGCCTGAGGCTGCATATAGCCGCCCATAATCCCGAAGGGACCCAGGGCTTCACCGTTCTGGGTGAGGAAACCCGGAATAATGGTGTGATACGGACGCTTCATGCCGGCAAGCCCATTCGGGTGCTCGGGATCAAACCGGAAATTGAAGCCGCGGTCATTAAACGAAATCCCGGTTGACGGGTCGACGATTCCGGATCCAAATCCATAGAAATTGCTCTGAATCATCGAGACCATGTTCCCCTCGCCGTCCGCCGCGCAGAAGTACACGGTCGAGCTGTACCGGGGGTCACCCACCTTGGGATCAATCGCTTCTTCACCGATCAGCGCCCGGCGGTCTGCCGCATAGCGTTCCGAAAGTAGCTGCTCAGGCGTTACCCGCATGAAGGAGGGTTCCGCCACATATTCCTTCGTATCGGTAAAGGCGAGTTTGAGAGCCTCAATCTGGCGGTGGATCGTTGCCGGATCCTCACGGTCACCGAGCTCCATTCCCTTCAGAATTTGAAGCGCCATGAGAACCGTAATGCCGTGTCCGTTAGGCGGCAGCTCCCAGACATCCACTCCGCGGTAGTTGACTGAAATCGGGTTTACCCATTCTGGAGCATAAGCGGCAAGATCGTCGCCCGTGAGGAAACCGTTATGAGCCTTCATAAAGGCGTCAGTCCGCTCCGCGATCTCACCCGTATAGAAAGAGCGGCCGTTCGTTTTCGCGATGCTCCGGATGGTGTCCGCCATTGCCTGGCTGCGGAAAATTTCTCCCGCGCGAAGCGGGTGACCCTGAGGAGCAAAAGTCTTCATCCAGCCCTCAAACTCAGGGCGTTCTTTCGCGAGCGGCGCGAAGCGCTTAAACGCGTCATCCCAGAGGCGGCTGATGTTAGGTGACACCGGATAACCGTCTTCAGCGTAGCGCGCGGCTGGCTCCGCCACGGTTTCAAGATCAAGTGAGCCGAATTTCTCATGCAGCGCGCACCACGTTGCGACCGCTCCCGGCACATCAATCGGTTCTACCCCCAGCATCGGGATCTTATCGAAGCCTCGGGCTTTAAGAGCGTCAATCGACGCAGCTCTGGGAGCCGGGCCGGACCCGTTGATCCCATACATCTTTCCCTTGTACCAGACGATCGCGAAACATTCGCACCCGAGACCGTTACCGGAAGGCTCCACCACGGGCTGCGCAAGCGCCATCGCGACCGCCGCATCAATCGCGTTGCCTCCTTTCAGGAGTGTCTGCAGACCGGCAGAGGCCGCACTCGGGTTTCCAGCGCAGCACATGCCGTTTTTGGCATAGACCACATTGCGGGTCGACGCGTACGGATAGTGAAGCGGATCAAATTCAATCATTTCTTTGCCCCTCTAAAGTTAATCGCTGAGACCGGCCGTGAAAAAACGGCGGCGGACAGGCGCATCCGTTATTTTTGCGCCTTCCGTACGCCGTTGCGTTATTCATTCAGGACGGAAACCTTTTATCCGACGAACGGAACGAGGATACCGGCAATCAGAACCGAGACCGACGACACGGTCGCAAAGCCAGCCACCAGGTACTTCGGGAGAATCGCGTCAAGAATCACCTCGCGCTCCGTTTCAGTCTCACCGACCGCTTTGGCGACTTCGTTCGCGATCAGATAAGTCGCCGGGAAGCCGAGCAGCTGGCAGACAGAAACCGCAAGCGCCATATTCTTCGACCCCAGAATCTTCCAGAACGGAAGAAGCCAGAAAGCGAGATAGAGCACGACAAAGACGGCCGCGAAAATGATGAGCGTATTGACGCCAAGCCCCAGGAGCTGCGAAGGCTTGATCGTTGCGAGACTCGGAATAATCGTCGCGAAGCAGGCCACATTGAAAATACCAAGCGACTTCGCGTGAAGCAGGATGTTCTTCGGCACGAGCCCCAGAGAAGTCACGATGACACCGAGAAGCAAAGCCCAGATCGGAGCAGAGATGTGAGTCATCTTGCCGATCACAAAGGAGAGCCAGGCGAAGAGCGCCGTAATCGCGAGGGACACGAAGACACCGTAGTACTTCTTGTTGCGTTCGAAGAAGTTGGGATTCGACAGCGTCCCGTCCTCCTTCTTCGGCGCTTCTTTCTTGTATTTATTCACGCCGGTCTTACGGAAATCTGCGACCACTGTTTCCGCTTCCTTGATGCCGAAGTGGGAGGCAAAAGGCGTGCCAAAGAATTTCTGCACAGCGTACACGATCGTACCGAGGGCCGCGGCCAGAGCAAAGCCATGCTCAAGAGCAGCAGTCGTCATGATCTGGGTCGCCACAATGCCGCCATTCACGATCGGGATCGTGACAAGCGCTTCATTCTTGCCGATCACCGGGATCAGAGCGAACCCGGTCACGACAACGAGCGCCATCGCGATGAAGGACACGGCGAGCGTCCGCCACTCATCAATCAGCTCACGGAGATTGATGGTGGTGCCAAGCGAAAACACAATGAAGAGAATGGCCCACTTGCCGAAATCCGCTAGCCCCGCCTGCTTGATGATGTCAGGCGGGATGATCCCCGTAATAAAGGCAATCAGGAAAAGAAGGAGGCTCACGAAAACGGAGGAAACCTTCGCCTTGGTAAGCACTGAGAGAAAATCTCCGATGCCGAAGAAGAGCAGGCATATAAAGAGATAGAAGAACATATTGTTGAACATGACAGCCTCTTATTACAGGGTTCGGGACCCTTTTTTCGTAGACGCACGGAGATTGGGCTCCATTCGTCCGGGGGATCGTTATAAAGATGTCCTTCAAATATCTTACGTATTCCCAAAAAGAAACCCGGCCTGAAGTTACTCAGTAGTCCCTAGGCGATACGGTACTAGATCATGTTTTCTGTAGTCTCTGACCGTTTTTTCTGTTCCGGATTTCTCCCATTCCCAAAACTAGGTACGGCTGAACTGCGGTATTCTTCTTCTTTCGGATGACCAAACAACCTTGGATCAAGAAGGCAAAATAATTCCATGTCCAAACGCTTGACTGAAAACAAACCGTCTGACACTCCCGTTACCGCGGCCCGCCCTGTCAAAAACACTGATACCCTGCCCCGCCGGATCGCGTCCTGGCTGGGTCTGCTGCTTCTTATTGCCTTCCCCGGAGTCACGTATTTCATTGAGCCGCGGTTCGGTGTCGCGGCCTCTGCCTGCCTTCTGATTCTCGCGACGCTGCTTCGGATTCTCTATAAGCCGAACGCCCTTACCGGAATCATGGCGATGGTCACGGCGATTCTTGGGATTCTTGTCGCCCTGTCGCAGAGCCTTCTGATGCTGAAGTTCTGGCCGGTTCTCGCGGTGATTCTCGTGATCCTCGCGCTCTTTATCGGGCTTGGAAAGGATGACGGCATGGTCGCCAAGGCGGTTGCGGGCCCGGAAGGCGCGAAGACGGATCCCCAGCGGGTCTACGCCCGGAGTCTCTCCTACGTCTGGATCGTGCTCTTTGTGTTGCTCGGCGCGGTTGCCGCGCTGACCTGCTTCTGGGGCAATCTCAAGTCATGGGCTTTCTGGAATGGCGGTGTCGCCTGGTTTGTCATCCTGATTTTCTATGGCACGGAGCGAGCCGCCCGGGGCTTTATTCTTCGGGATCTCGAGCGCCAGGCGGAAAAGAACCGCGAGACGCTGCGGCAGATGCAGCAGAAGTAAAACGCTTCAGCTCTGACGGCCGGATGCCGCCAGAGTTTCGAGCATCTCAGGCTCCGGACGCCACAGCGCGACCGGAGCCTTTCTTGAAAGCGCGGTCACCCGCATCCAGCCGTCCGTGAGGTCCGTACTGACCACCATGCCGCGGATCCGCGGCTCGTGATCTTCCCAGTAAAACTCTCTCGGGCAGTCCGCCTTGACAGCGCACTCGTACGCCCCCCAGGCCCTGAAAAACGCGGTCCCGATATCCGGCTCCGCTTTGACACGCGCCGCTGTCTCGTGATTAAAGGCTACGTCCGCGTAGCGAAGGAGAGGGCGCGAGAGATCTATTTTCTCGAGATCCGCCGCGCAGATTTCTGAGTCAACGAGGCACGCCACGCGGTTTCCGCTATGCGTGATCGATGTCCGAAGCACACCGTCCGGAAGCACGATCCGGGGAGCGCGGGGCGGATCCTCAACAATCTGAATCGAATGACGCGGAATATCGGGGTACAGCTTCTCAGCGAGCAGCCGGATCAGAACCCGGGCCCAGATATGCTGGTTACGGCGGAGAGGCTTTGTGAAACGCGCTGCCCGCGTGAGCTGCTCATCCGAAAGAAGCCCGAGACACTCAGGTGTCACAGGTCTCTCAGTGATCTCAATCTCCGCGTAAACGGGAAGTGTTAGACGGCTTTCCATCTGCCCTGCTTAGTGGGTCGTATCAAGCCTTGCGGTACCCGTGAAGCGGCTCGCACCGGAATTCACTTCAGCGATATCTCCTGTTCCCTTCTTCCAGAAGAAAATCCGCCCCTCGTCAGACGTGAGGAGCCGGTCGCCGACCTTAAGCAGGATCGGACCCACGCCCTGAACCTTGGCGCCGCCCGTCACCTCAATCCACTCCCGGCCGTCTCCGGGCGCGGCGGCTTCAGCTGTCGCGGTCAGCGCACCGGGCTTTACAGCGCAGACCGGAACCGCGGTTCCAGGTGTCATCGAGCAGCGGCGGACCGGATAAGTCTTCCCATCCGGAGCCTGCAGCGTACCATCACCCGCGAGTCCCTCCGGGAAGAGCGTAATGCGGAGATCCGGGATCAGATCCTTTGCCTTCGCCTCACCGATTCCGCCGTCTGTCCGGAGGTTATCAATCGACGTGTAAGCCTGCCAGGTTTCTGAGGCCTCCGGGATCAGCGGCATCGGCTTTGCTTCGGGCACCCGGAATTCGTACCCGGCATGCGTTTCAATCCACTGCCGGAGCGTCTGATGAAGCGTTGCTCCGCCGCTCGGTTCCGTGACATTGATGAACGCCGCGTCCACCTCGCGGATCGCGATCAGGAAGTCCCGCTTACCGGGCTCTGCCATATTGCCGATATCGAGCGCGATCCCGGGGACATCTCCCGGGAAAGCCACACTCTTCACGCGAAGCTGAATTTCGTCCGTTCCGGATCCGACAGCACCCGGGGCTGAAACCATCGTGCTTTTCGCCTCTTCAAGCCACTTCGAGACCGGTTCAACGCCGGACGGTGTTTCGATACCCACGCGGGTTGCCATCGCTTCTGGAATCCGAAGGACCAGCCTGCGGCTCAGAATCGAGGAGTCTTTGTTCCGGGCGTCGAGCGTAATCAGAATCGCAGGGCTCCCGTCATCGATGCCCTGACCCGTGATCACGAATCCAGGCTGCATCGGCACAGGAGCCGCGGCCGCCGCATCGAATTCTGTCGAAAAGGATGTCGTGGGATCAGGTGACTGCGCCTGGACAACCGGGGCCGGCTGCTTTACGTCAGAGGTCGAAAGATCCGTCACCGGGGCGGTTCCGGGAGTTACGGTCTGAGAACCCGCCCCCGAAGTCTCACCACTCCCAAGAGGGGGCTGCCAGATCGGCACCGGAGTCTCGCAGCCTGAAAGGAGAAGCAGAGCAGCAGCTGCCGCGGCTGCGGTACGAGAGACACAGGAAACTTTCTTCATCGTTTTCTCCTTAAATAGACTGTTCACGGACGTTCTGAATCGGGATGGAAACCTTTCGGGCTATTTCGCGGCGGAAGCGCTCTGAGAGGCTGCCGGGCTCTGAGAAGCCGCGGCGGCCGACGCGGGAGCTGACTGCGTCAGAGGCACCCCGAACCGGGGACCGTCCTCCTGGAAATAAAGCACCTGCGTCTTCACGACCTGCCAGATGCAATAAAGCACCACGATCGCTGCGATGACCCGAAGCACCTCGAAAAAGATCCGCTTCAGTTTTTCGTCGTCCAAAATTCCTCTCCCTCTTGATTCCGGGCTCTCAACGGCCCCTATCAGAATAATCCCTTATTTTACCTGCTCACGCCTCAGGACTTCCCGAGACTGATCGGCGCTTTTGCTTTTGGCAACACAATTGTCATCACGCAGCCGTGACCGATCGCGGTGTTCGGGGCCGCCATGGCGTGGCCTTTATGGCGCTCGGCGATATTCGCCACAATGGAGAGCCCAAGCCCCATGCCGGACATTTTCCCCGTGTGAAGCGGCTCAAAGAAAAGATCCGCCTTTTCCTGCGTGAGTTCGAGCCCGTTATCCGCGACTGACAGATGCCACATGCCGTCAACATCCTTAAGCGAGATATGGATCTGCGGATCCGGGCAGCCATGAAGCGCTTCTGACGCGTTTTTCAGAAGATTCAGAACCGCGAGCTGGATTTCCCAGGCATCCACCTCAGCCCAGGAGTACGGCAGGCAGGCGAGCGTAATCGGCGGCGCGTCAGGATAGATATGGTGGAATTCCTTCGCGGCCTTTTCGAGCACCGGCTTCATATCGAGTACCTGCATCACAGGATCCGGGTGTTTCGCGTAGCCGCGGACGCGGTCAACAATCTCTGACGCCCTTGTGCCCTGCCCGACGATTTCCTCCAGCGCCCCTTCAAGCACCTTGGGATCCACGGGACCGCGGTGAAGGCGCCGCAGAAGACCGTTACCGAAATTATTAATGGCTCCGAGCGGCTGCTTCAGCTCATGCGCGATCATGGAGGACATCTGACCGATGATACCGGTGCGCTCAATCGCGGCGATATGCTCGCGCGACGCCGCGATTTCCTGCTCGTAACGCTGCCGCTCCTGCATTGACTTCCGAAGCGCGAGGGTCTTCCGGCGCACCATCATCTGAAGCACTGCGGCGTATGACACCACCATCAGGATAAAAATCAGGGCGACCGCCACCTCAGCCGCGTTTTCCTTCACAAACCGCTGAATGCTCCACTGCGCGAGATACTGATACGGTCCGATCTTCAGGCGATAAAAAACGTCAAGAACGCTCTGCATGGAAGCAGGCAGCGCCCACTGCGCCTCTTTCCCGGTATGCGGCATCAGGTAGAGCGCGGTCGCCATCGTTTTCTGGGTATTCCCGTCTGTCTTCTGCAGCGACGCCACGGTGAGAGACGGGAAAACGTCTGTTGAGTGAGAGCACTGAAGCTCAGTTTCACGCCTGGGATTGATGATCCGGAAGTCCGAGAGACTGATCTTCTTCTGACGGTCTAGCGCTTCAAGAACACAGGCCGGAAGAATTCCGGCCGCGGCTTTCCCGGACAGCACGTCGCGCGTCACATTTTCGTACGGGGGGCCCGTGAAGTAGAGCTCCTGCAGGTAGCCCGGCGCGTAGCCGCGGCGCGAGAGCTCATAAAGCGGCACCAGATACCCCGGGAAAGAATCCGGACTGATCGCCGCGACCGCGTGATCACCGAGCTGCGCGAGCGACTGCACATCAAGACTCTGCGCCTTCGTAAAGAAAACCGCGGAGGCCACACTATTCACGTCACGCGCTTCGACAGGCCAGAAAGACGCAATCAGACGGAGATTGTTTTCCATCTGCGCCTGGGCAATGAAGTCTGACTGCCCGATCACGAAATCCACATCACCGTTCCGGATCGCCTCGGCGAGTTCCCCTCGGGTGAGTGTCATGAATTCCACCCGCCGTGATCCGAAAGCCTCGCGGATACGGTCTTTTGTGCGATCGAGGAACCCGCCGTCGCCTGGCTGCAGCACGTTCACCGCGGTGGTCTGCTGGATTCCGATCCTCACCGTGGCGTTGGCATCCGCGGGGGACGCCGAGACGTCCGAAAACGGCCCGGGGCTCATCATCTGGGGCGCATAGTCCGGATCCAGCACCGAGCGGCTCGGCATCGGAACCGCGGTTTTTCCAGCGGGCTGTGACCGGGGAGCCACAAGTTCGGCCGCGATCGGTTCCGCGACCGCCGGAAACGCGATCGCCGCCGCCATGAGGACCGCAACGGCCTTCCTCAGAGAAACCCCCGCAAGACACGAAAAGGCATGCCGCGGAGTGAATCCGCGGCATGCCTCAGATAAAGTCGGTCGATCAGATCGCATCAGCGAAACGCCGCTCCGGAAATCAGACTCCAGGGATCGGAATGTGCTTTCCGGGCTTACGGTGATCCAGAACGCGGATAACTTCGTAGTCACTCACGAGACCGGCAGGAGTCTGCACCGTCTTCACGTGAAGATTCACGATCAGGATGTCATCCGCATTCAGGCGGAAGACGCCGTTATCGATGATACGGAGGAAGTCCTTATCCGCCATGCGAGCGCGGATCGTCTGTTCACCATCGAAGAAGGTCCAGATCTGATCATCGCGGAAGTTGGAGGTCGGGAGCATCAGAGCGCGGGTGTGAATGTCATCCACGAGCACCACTTCCTCTTCCTTCGGAACCGCGTAGAAATCCGCATCCTCACGCGCGAGCTTCACGGTCACATTGCCGGTCGCGCGGTTACGGATCTCAATCGCCTGCACTTCCGGATTCTTGAAGACTCCGGCGAGCTGCTCAACCGCCTCACGCACACCGAGGTGGCGGAAAAGCTTGTAGGTATGGGTCGATACCTCGTAGGTATCGCGGCCGCAGGTGATCAGAACGGTTTCATCCTTCAGCGTGACCGCGTCAATACGGCGTCCGGCAATCTGCTTCAGCAGCTGAAAGAGTCCCAGCAGAGACGTGTTTTCCGTCTCCAACCAGCCCAGAGCCTCGCCGACAGAAGATTCCGGCGGATTGATGAACTCAGCGACGCCAGCCAGCTGAGCGCGGCGCGCCATACCGAAATTCTTCCTGAACCCGAGATCAACGCTATAGGCCGTAAGCGACGGATCGCGGCGCACGTCCACTTCCGGATCAATCAGATAGCCGTAGAGCGCCCGGGACCCCATCGTCAGCAGCTGGTCCACGCCGATAATCGCCTGCGCGAGCGGCTGATTGGTAGTAGTCGTTTCAACCTTCTGCGCACCGGCAAAGGCAATATCAAAAGCGGCAATCATGGCTTTAAAAAAACCTCAGTTCAGGTTTCCACGGAGAACGAAAGAAATCTTTCGCTCGTGTACGGGTAACAAAACCCGGCGCATAAAGGACCGCCGGGCGGAAAATTCATACAATGATAAAACGGAATGCGGGAGGCTGCACCTCGCGGCGTTCCGCTTCATACAGATTCTTTTATTGAGCCGGGGGGATCAGAGGCCGGATGTCCGCCAAATCAGCCGCCAATCCAGAAATTGAAGGAAGCGCAGTGATCCTCTCCGCGGAGAGGACCGCTCCTGGCATCGCGCCTCTCGAGTCACTCGGCCTCCCGTCGCTTCTCGATGGGTCCCAGGGACGAAACCGGGGACCGGAAGAGAAATCCGCGCTCGACGCTTCAAACGACCTCGAAGCGATCCACGCCTGGCTCGCCTCGCGCGCCTCAAACCCCAACACCCGAAGCGCGTATCAGAAAGAGGCTGAGCGATTTCTCCTCTGGTGCATCATGGAGAAAAACACGGCGCTCAGCTCGGTAACCGTTCCTCAGGCCTCTCAGTATCTCCGGTGGCTTGAGGATCTCGCGCGCCTCACGCCGGAAGCCTGGAGCCGGAAGTGGCGGGTTCCTGCCGCGCAAGAGCGAAAGACGGGATTCCCCCGCTTGGCGCCCTTTCAACGGCCCGCTTTCCCACACAAGCCGGCGTCAGGCTTTGACTGTGGTGAGGCTCCTCTTCAGTTTTCTCACGAAAACCGGCTACCTCCGCACCAATCCTTTTGATCAGGTCCCGCAGCGCATCCGTTTTCTCCCCGGGGAAGGCGCGCCGAAAGAGTTTTCTGACCGCTCGCTTACGCCAGAGCAGTGGGGTGACGTCCTCCGGTGCCTTGACGCCATGGAGGATGGGATCGAAAAGTCGAGGCTTGAAACCATTCTCATGATGGGAAAGGGACTCGGCATGCGGGCAAGCGAAATGCTCTCCTCCACCGCGGGCTGGATCACGCAGCGCCGGATCGGGAATGAATCCGTCACCATTATTGAGGTGATCGGAAAAGGGGACAAAGTCCGCCGCCTGCCCTTGCAGCAGGAGCATCTCGACGCCTTCAACGCCTATCTGAAGATCCGGGGGCTTCCCCCGATCGGAAGCTGCCCCAAGGGAACCCCGCTTCTCGCGAGTCTCGGAAAGGGAAAGCGTCCGAAAAACGCGACAGACGCCCTCTCCCGCTCCGGGCTTCACCGCATACTGAAAAAGTTTCTCGAGGAAGCGGCGCTTCTCGCGGATCAGAAGAATCCGATCGACGGCGCGAAGCTCCGCACAGCATCCGCTCACTGGCTGCGGCACACCTTTGCTGAAACCGCTCTTGAATCCATGCCGGTGAATGTCGTGCAGACGGCACTCGGTCACTCCTCTCTCTCCACCACGTCGCTCTACCTCGTACCGGCGGACGCCCGGGTGATCCAGGAATTCAAGAAGGTAAAACCGATCTGAGTCAGCCGCTCAGGACCGGAAAGCCGAGCGGTAGCTTTCCAGAATCTTTTCAAGCGCGAGCTTGTTATTGAGGGGCACCGTGGAGGCCCGTTTCAGGGACTCAGTCTCATCGAGCCAGTGAAAGAGCGCCTGAAGATCCGCGCGCGGCGCGATCGACTGCAGTTCGGGGGTCTCGCCGACAAAGTAGGACGGCTGAAGACCGGACTTCACGCGGATCAGATCCGTGCCCCAGCGGGAAAGAAAATCCGCGCAGGCGTCGAGCTTCCAGCCGGTGCCGACACCCGGCGCGACCTGAGTGATATCCAGCCGTTTCCCCGCCTTAAGCAGGTTCAGGAAAAGCGTTCTCGCCTCATCCGGCACGATCTTATGACCTCGGACCACGGCAAGCGGATTCCCGCCCGCTTCGGCAAGCTGCTCATCAAAGTCCTTCAGCCCTTTGGATTCAAGCCAGGAGGAGGCTGCCTCCGGATCCGGCTTTCTCGCGTGAAGCAGAACGCAGCGCGAGCGGAGGGTTGGGAGAATGGCGTCGAGATCCTCCGCGATCATGATGAAACTGAGATCAGGCGGCGGCTCCTCCACCATCTTGAGAAGAACTGACGCGGCGTCCGGCCGGATACGGTCCGCCGGCGAAATGAGAATGACGCGTCTCGGGCTCCGGTGAGGCTTCAGCGCCACGTAGTCCCGGAGCTCACGGACAGCCGCAATGGAGATTTCGTCTGAGAGTTTCTTCCCGGCGCTTTCAGGGATGGGCAGATCGTGCCTCGCTGCCTCCTCTTCCGAAAGCAGAAAACGGATATCCGGGTGAGTTCCCGCTTCCGCGAGCCGGCATCCCGGGCATTTCCCGCAGGGCGTGCCGTCCTCTGCCGGATTCTCACACATCAGGCTCTTCGTAAAAGCGAGCACGAGCTCAAAGGTGCCGATATCCCGGGGCCCGCTCACGATGATGCCGCTCGGCATCCGGTGTCTGAAGATTTCCAGATCCCGGCTGAGTGCTTCCTGCCAGGGGTAAATCGCGAGCGGCATAGGTTTTTCCTTCGCTGATGTGAAGAAACGGGTGAAACAGAAAGGGGCGGCAACGCCGCCTCCTTCAGAATCCCCTCCGTTATTTCTTCAGAATGTACTGATTCACGGCGGCATTATGTTCGCCGAGCGTTTCCGAAAACTTGGAGCGGCCGGAACCGGACGCGACAAAGTAAAGATACTTTGTGTCCGCCGGATGCATCGCGGCGTGAATCGCCTCACGTGACGGACACGCGATCGGCGTGGGCGGAAGGCCGCGCTGGCGGTACGTATTATAAATATTGTCTTTCAGCAGATCGTCTTTCGTGATGTTCTTCGGGTCAGAGCGGGTTTCCAGGCCCTTCGCGTAGAGCACCGTAGGATCGGTCTGAAGCGGCATTCCGATTTTCAGACGGTTATAGAAGACACTCGAAACAAGGTATTTCTCCTGCCCCTGACCCGCTTCCTTATCGATAAGGGACGCGAGAATCAGCGCCTCATACGGTGTCCGGATGAGAGCGGTGGCCGCCGTATCGCGGTTCTGCCACTCAGAATCCAGAATCTGTTTCTGATGACGCACCATCTTCGCGAGAAGCGCGGCATCAGACTGCCCCGGCTTGTAGTAATACGTGTCGGGCGCTGCGAGCCCTTCGTAATAACTGACAGAAGCGGATTCCCTGAATTTTTTGCGGACCGAATCAATATCCTGATCAAATCCGCGGAAAACCTCCGGATCCGATTTCAGGGTGGCATCCGAAAAATCAGTGAGCTTGCGATCGAGATCCGGGCTCTCCTTAAAGAGTTTTTCAACGCCCCAGATATTCGCTCCGTCCGGAATCCGGATAACGAGGTAACTCACGCGTCCCGAGGCAAGTTTGAAGAAAAGTGAAATCAGAGGCGACTTCGGGGAAAGCTGATAGCAGCCCTTCTTCAGACCCGAAGAGGAAAACGCGCTCGCCGCCGACACCACGGGGTACAGGATCGCTTCCGGCGTCTGAACGCCGGAGAGACGGAGTTTTTTCACCGCATCCGCCGTCGTTGTGTCTGTCCGGTCAATGATCACGGAGAGCACACCGTTTTTCGGGACGGTGGTCCAGGATATCGGCTGGAAAATAAAAATCAGGGCCAGAAGAATGACCACCACGACGGTGGCTCTCCGGTCAAATCGGATCCGTTTCATGAAATAACGCAAAAATCAGCAAATACGGCAGGCGGTCCCGTGTTTTTCTCCGGACCGCTGCGGAACCAAAACTTTTCTGATGATAAAAGATTTCCGGGACCGGTTCGGGCGGAAAAAGCCCCGGAGCCGTTTCGAAAAGTTTCCAAGAGAGGAGCGGAGCCCCGGGCTCCGCACCGGGCAAAAGAAACCGGCTTCCCCGGTGTAACAGGAAAGCCGGCAAGTCCCGCGATTCCCGGACGAATCCGGGATCAGCGAAACACTCAGGCGCGGTTCATCGCGTGAAGTTCCTGCAGGCTGCGGACCTCGACATCCTTCGCGTGCTTCTGGCCTTCAACCGCGGCGGCAGCGCCCGAAATCGTCGTGTAGTACACAACGCCGAGCTGCGCAAGCGCCGTCTGGCGGATCTGGCGCGCGTCGCTGATCTGAGTACGGGATTCGTCAGCCGTCGCGATCACGAGCTGCACGTCACCGTTCTTGATCATATCGACCACGTTCGGACGGCCTTCAGAAACCTTATTCACCACACGGCAGGGAATCGCCGCATGCTGCAGAAGAGCCGCTGTGCCGCGCGTCGCGACGATATTGAAGCCCTGGTCACGGAGGTGCGTGGCAACCGACACCGCGCGGGCCTTATCGACATCGCGGACCGAAATAAACGCCGTACCCTTTTCGGGGAGCCGGTCACCGGCGCCGAGTTCAGCCTTATAAAGCGCTTCGCCGAACGACGCGCCGACGCCCATCACTTCGCCGGTCGACCGCATTTCAGGTCCAAGGACCGGGTCCACACCGAGGAACTTGGTGAACGGGAACACGGCTTCCTTCACGCACATGTACTTCGGCGTTACCTCAACCTTGACCCCCTGCTGCTTCATCGTCTGCCCGACCATCACGCGGGCCGCGATCTTCGCGAGCGGCTCACCCGTCGCCTTGCAGACAAACGGCACGGTGCGCGAGGCACGCGGATTCACTTCGAGAATGTAGACCTTCGGGTTCTCGGAGTAGGCGTGCTGCACGGCGAGCTGCACATTCATGAGCCCCTTCACCTTAAGCGCCTCAGCGAGGAGTCTCGTCTCACGCTTGATCTCTTCAACGAGCTCAGGGCGGAGGCTGTAAGGCGGGAGCGAGCACGCCGCGTCGCCCGAGTGGACGCCGGCCTGCTCAATATGCTGCATGATGCCGCCGATCCGGACTTCGTCCCCGTCACTCACGGCGTCAACGTCCATTTCCACCGCGTCGTCGAGGAACCGATCGAGGAGCACCGGGCTGTCGTTGCTCACCTTGATCGCCTCACGCATGTAGGCCTCGAGATCCTTCCGGCTGTGGACGATATCCATCGCGCGGCCGCCAAGCACGTAGGACGGGCGGACAACGAGCGGGTACCCGATTTCGTCTGCCATCACGATGGCGTCTTCTTCGGACCGGGCCGCACGGTTCGGCGGCTGCAGGATGCCAAGGTCTGACGCAAGCTTCTGGAAGCGGCCTCGGTCTTCCGCGATATCGATCGAATCCGGAGTCGTACCGAGAATCGGCACACCTTCCTTCTCAAGCTTCCGGCAGAGATTGATTGGGGTCTGACCGCCGTACTGCACGATGACACCGAACGGCTTCTCAATGCGGCAGATCTCGAGCACGTCTTCGAGCGTCACCGGTTCAAAGAACAGGCGATCCGACGTGTCATAGTCAGTCGACACCGTTTCCGGATTGCAGTTCACCATGATGGTCTCGTAGCCATCTTCGCGGAGCGCGTGAGCGGCGTGGACGCAGCAATAGTCGAACTCGATACCCTGGCCGATACGGTTCGGACCGCCGCCCAGCACCACCACCTTCTTCCGGTCATCCGGATCGGCCTCACTCGCGCCGTGGTAGGTGGAGTAGAGGTAAGCGGACGTGGTCTTGAATTCCGCGGCGCACGTATCAACGCGCTTATAGGAGGGGTGCAGCTTCATCATCCAGCGGTCAGAACGCACTTCGTCCTCAGACACGTGGAGAAGCTTCGCAAGACGGCGGTCGGAGAAGCCCTTCTGCTTGAGGAAGAGGAGCTCTTCACGCGTGAGCGAGGAAAGCGTCCGGCCCTCAAGCCGCTTCTCGATATCGATGATTTCCTGAATCTGGATAAGGAACCAGGGGTCGATATTCGTCGCTTCCTGGACTTCCTTCAGCGTCATGCCGATACGGAACGCGTCACCGACATAGAAGATACGCTCGGGGCCCGCGTCGGAAATCTCATAGACGATCTGTTCGCGGTCGGATGTCTTGCTGTCAAGACCGTCCTTACCGGTTTCAAGACCGCGGAGCGCCTTCTGGAAGGATTCCTGGAACGTGCGGCCGATCGCCATCACTTCGCCCACAGCCTTCATCTGGGTGGTCAGACGGTCATCCGCCTGCGGGAACTTCTCAAAGGCGAAACGCGGCATCTTCGTGACGACGTAGTCAATCGTCGGCTCGAAGGAAATCGGGGTCTTGCCGCCGGTGATGTCGTTCCGGAGTTCGTCAAGCGTGTAGCCCACGGCGAGCTTGGCCGCGACCTTCGCGATCGGGAAACCGGTTGCCTTGGAGGCGAGAGCGGACGAACGCGACACGCGCGGGTTCATTTCGATCACGATCAGGCGGCCGTTCTTCGGGTTCACGGCGAACTGCACGTTTGATCCGCCCGTATCCACGCCGATCTCGCGGAGAATCGCGATCGAGGCGTTACGCATGATCTGATACTCTTTGTCGGTCAGCGTCTGGGCCGGAGCGACGGTAATCGAGTCGCCCGTGTGAATACCCATCGGATCGAGGTTCTCAATCGAGCAGACGATGATGCAGTTATCCGCGTGATCGCGGACCACTTCCATCTCGTACTCTTTCCAGCCGAGAAGCGACTCTTCAATCAGAAGCTCGTGCGTCGGGGAAAGCTTGAGACCGCGCTGGCAGATCCGCACGAACTCTTCCATGTTGTAGGCGATGCCGCCGCCTGAGCCGCCAAGCGTGAAGCTCGGGCGGATGATCGTGGGGAATCCCACGGTCTGCTGCGCTTCGAGCGCTTCCTGCATGTTGTAGGCGATACCGGACTTCGCGCATTCAAGGCCGATTTTCTCCATCGCTTCCTTGAAGAGCTTGCGGTCCTCAGCCTTTTCAATCGCTTTCGGCGAGGCGCCGATCAGTTCGATCCCGTACTTATCGAGCACGCCGTGATTCTTCAGATCGAGCGCGCAGTTGAGCGCTGTCTGACCGCCCATCGTCGGCAGAATCACATCGGGCCGTTCCTTCGCGATGATCCGCTCAACCACCTCCCAGGTGATCGGCTCAATGTAGGTCGCGTCCACGAGCCCCGGATCCGTCATGATCGTGGCGGGGTTCGAGTTCACGAGAATGACGCGGTACCCTTCTTCCTTCAGCGCCTTGCAGGCCTGAGCACCGGAGTAGTCAAACTCACAGGCCTGGCCGATGATGATCGGGCCGGCGCCGATGATGAGAATGGATTTTATGTCCTGACGTTTTGGCATTTCGCTATCCTGTCTGCCGCCTTTCCCCGAGTGGCCGGAGCGCTCCCCGGGCAAAGGCCAATATTAAGAATTACCGGAAAATTACCTGGCCGCCTTGCTTTCAGCGTACGTACGGACCATCTGTCCGAAACGCTCGAAAAGCGGGGAAATGTCCTGAGGTCCCGGGCTCGCTTCAGGGTGACCCTGGAAGCTGAAGGCCGGAGCGTCGGTAAGCTCCATACCCTGGAGCGTGCCGTCAAAGAGCGACTCGTGCGTCACACGGACATTCGCGGGAAGCGTGGAGGCGTCGACCGCAAACCCGTGGTTCTGGCTCGTGATGTAGACATGCTTCGTCTTCACATCGATCACCGGGTGATTGGCGCCGTGGTGACCGGTCTTCATCTTTACGGTCTTTCCGCCCACCGCGAGACCGAGGATCTGGTGCCCGAGGCAGATACCGAAGAACGGAATGCCGGACTTCAGAATCTTTTTCGCGGTTTCAATCGCGTACGTGCAGGGTTCCGGATCTCCCGGGCCGTTCGAGAAGAAGAAGCCATCCGGGGAATACTTCATCGCGTCTTCAAAGGAAGTCTTCGCGGGCAGCACGGTAACGCGCAGTCCCTGATTCACGAGAAGGCGGAGAATGTTCTGCTTCACGCCGAAGTCGTAAGCCACGATGTGGAAGGGAAGCTCAGGCTTCGTGTAGGAGGTAGCGCCCGTGTCGTTATCGATCTGCCAGGTGCCTTCGGTCCACTCGTACGGAGCCTTGGTGGTCACAACCTGAGCGAGATCCTGACCCACCATGCCGGTGTAGCTCTTCGCGGCTTCCACAGCGGCATTCAGTTCCTCGTCAGTCAGCGTGCCGTTCGCGGCCGTCAGAATACAGGCTGCCTGCGCGCCGCGGTCACGGATGATCTGGGTAAGGAGACGGTTATCGACTTCGGCAATGCCAACCACGCCGGAACGGGTGAGGTATTCGGAAAGCGTTTCCTTCGCACGGAAGTTCGAGACGATGGGAGAAAGGGTTTCGATGACGAGGCCCGCCGCGTAAATGCGGCCCGATTCGGTATCTTCGTTATTCACGCCCACGTTGCCGATATGCGGATACGTGAGATTGACGATCTGACCGGTGTAGGACGGATCTGTCAGGATTTCCTGATAGCCCGTCATGGACGTATTGAAAACGACTTCAGCGATGGTACGACTGGGCGCGCCGATGGAACGGCCGCGGAACAGCGTTCCGTCGGCCAGGGCCAGTACAGCCTCAGGCCGGTTGTCCTGAATGAGTGAGCTCACGTGCTTCTCCCGTTACGTTAAACAGTGTGCCCGGCGGGCAACCGACGGGTTCCTCGCTTTCGGGGCGCACGAGCCGGAACCAGCTTTGAAGGGAAAAGAAGGCACCGGCTTACAGATTGTGTTGCTCGAGACCTCCGAAACCGAAAGTCTGTTGCGGTTAACTGATTATTATACTGTGAGACGAACGTCTCTGGAAATGCCTGGTACCCGGGACGGGACTCGAACCCGTATGCCGAAGCGAGGGATTTTAAGTCCCCTGCGTCTACCAATTCCGCCACCCGGGCACTCGCTGATGCAGATATGAAAAAAGGAAGCCCTTGAAAGCTTCCTCTTCTCGAAAATGGAGCGGGAGACGAGTCTCGAACTCGCGACCTCAACCTTGGCAAGGTTGCGCTC
>ERZ834382.957-NODE-957-length-28430-cov-3.512106_pt1 | contig 28430 bp, 28 predicted proteins | sample MGYA00519692_ERZ834382 | MGnify/ENA primary metagenome ERZ834382 (study PRJEB31850, sample SAMEA3708751) | human gut metagenome | biome: human gut; feature: human-associated habitat; material: faeces | place: China | collected 2014 ...
CATTCTCAACGGTATAGACGGCGTTGTAATAGGTAAAGTCGAGCGGCGTGGCGCCCTCGCCGTTTTTGGGAACGTAAAGAATGTGCTTCTTAACCGCCGGACCATGAAACACGATATCGCGCTCGGCAGGCGTGAGCTGGTTAAACGGCACGTCGGTGCGCACACCCATCTCGCCAGCCACCTGCTTCATCAGATCCCACATGAGCGTGCCCCAGGGAAGCACCGCGCCCTCGTTGATGGTCTTTGACTCGTCGGGCACCAGACTCGCCTCGTCCACCTCGCGCATGACGCCGGTACCGCCGCAGGTAGGACACGCGCCGCCGCTGTTAAAGGCAAGGTCCTCGGCGCCCGGCGCGTAGAACTCGTGACCGCATGCGGGGCACGTGAGCGACAGGCCCGCAGCCACGTTAAGGCTCGGCTCCACACGCGCCCCACAATGCGGGCACACGTGATGGGCGCAGCGGCTAAAGAGCAGACGCAGGCTATTGTTGAGCTCGGTCATGGTGCCAAAGGTCGAGCGCACGCCCGGCACACTGGGACGCTGATGCAACGCGAGTGCCGCCGGCACGTGCAGCACTTCATCCACCTGAGCGTGCTCGGCCTGGGTGAGCCGTCGGCGGGTATAGGTGCTGAGCGCCTCCAGATAGCGACGCGAGCCCTCGGCATAAAGAACCCCCAATGCCAGCGAACTCTTGCCCGAACCCGACACGCCGGCAATGCCCACGAGCTTTCCCAGCGGAATATCAATATCGATGTCCTTGAGGTTGTGCACGCGCGCGCCACGCACCTCGATAGCCTGCGGGCTCATCTTCTGTTCCGTCACTTTTATCACCCTACTCATGCCATAAAATGTGTTCGCGGATGTACTCGCCCAGCATGGGCACGGCAAACCGGACGAGGCCGTATCCGGCGGCCTCGATGACGCGCTCGCGAATCAGGCTTGCGCGATATTTACTCGCCCAGCTCTGAGTGCGATCGCAGCGCTCAATGATATCCGCCATGCGCGTCGACTTACCCTCGTCAGTAGCCATGGCCTCGATAAAAAGGCGCTGTGGACTGCGCAGCCCGTAATACAGGGGCGCATCGACCGCTTCGTAGAACTCGGAGACGGCATCCGCATGGCCATCCTCGACATCGCGCCTTTCTATGACCTGCGAGCCACGCCGGACAGCAGACCGCCACATGTAATATCCCACCAGCTGAACCATATAGGGATGCCCCATGCTTTTGCGCGCCGCAAGGTCCGCCGTCTCCGCGTCAACGTAAAGACCAGCGTCTTTAACCGTCTTGATATACGAATCGCGCACCTTGGGCAAAGATATCGCCCCCAGCGTACGCTGCTGGGCACGCCGCAAAAACGTCACGCTCGGCTCTTCGAGCAAATCGTCGACCATGCTGGGTAAGCCGGCGAACACCAGCGCAAGACCGCGCTGGTCGCTATCGGACAAGCCCGTGGCATCCTGATCTCCGAGCACCTGCTGATAGAGAACGGCAAGAGCCGCCAGTTCCTCGATAGACGCAGATTGTGCCTCGTCAATCGCAAACAGTATGCCCTTGCCTGGACCGAGCTTCTTGAGGCGCTCGTTGACCAGCCCTCGCAACGTTTCGCCCTTTGCTCGCGCCGCCTCGACCGACATCCGGCCAAATGACGGACCGAATTCCATTGACGTCACAACGGGCTTATTCGAGCGAAGCGCGTCGGCCAGGCGATCGCACAAGCCAAGCGAAGCAGAATCGGAGACAACCGCCCATCCGCGCTCACTGGCCAGACGTTGCAGCTCCCGCAGGAGAACTGTTTTGCCACAGCCGCGGTTTCCTGTAATGAGCATGAGTCTGCCCGGCGCTCCGGCACCGTTATCGAGCCCCTCCTCAAAATCTTCGATGACCGACTCGCGACCGATGAGTATCGGAGGCCGCTTACCAGCCGTTGGCTTAAAGGGATTTGGATTCATGTCGGCCTCCTCGGATTGGCAAAGGCTAGCAATAGTTATACCAACTTATACCGAGTTATACCAACTGAATGTGACAAAGGAGCTGTCCATTTGTCACATGTGGCCGAAAAATTCCGCGTCGGCGGGGCGATAGGGGCGGAAGGTGGCGGGATCGATCTTTACGTGTGCCGCGGCGGGCACGTCGTACCATTTGACCGTATAGCCGGCGCCGTGGGCGCAAAAGACCGAATCGGGCGTGTTGGGCAGATCGGCCTCGGGCTCGTAGGCGGCCGCCTCGATGACGCGCTCGGCATCATGGCATGCCGCATAACCGGCGAACTCCAGGTACAGATGTTCGCGGCCGCTCGTGTAGGCAGCCACCTCCAGCGCATAATCCTGTATCTCGGATGCTGGCACGCGACCCACAAGCTTCGCCCGGTCGCCCGCCATCGCCGGCGGCTCGTACTCGGCGCCCATGCGCGTGACATCCGAAAGCGCCCTGCCCACGCAATCTCCCGGCACCTCGAGCTCAAAGTGGTAGCACGGCTCCAACAGCACCGCCGCGCCGGCCTCACGCGCCTGCATCAAACCCTGGCGAATCGCGCGGTACGTTGCCTGCCGAAAGTCACCGCCCTCGGTGTGTTTGGCATGAGCGCGGCCGCCCGTGAGCGTAATGCGCACATCGGTAATGGGCAAGCCGGTCAGCACACCCAGGTGATCGCGCTCCATGGCGTTGGTGAGCGCCAGGCGCTGCCAGTTAAGATCGAGCTCGTCGGTCGAGGCAACGGTACCAAATTGCACGCCCGAGCCCGCTGGCAGCGGCTCCAGGCGCAGGTGCACCTCGGCGTAATGACGCAGTGGTTCAAAGTGGCCCACGCCCTCGACCGGCTGCGAGATAGTTTCCTTATAGAGAATGCCACCGGGCTCAAACTCAATCGAAAGGCCAAAGCGATCGGCCAACACCCGCTGCACGACCTCGAGCTGCACGGCGCCCATCAACTGCAAATGAATCTGCTCAAGATGCGTATTCCAGCTTACGCCGAGCATGGGGTCTTCGTCTGCCAACTCGGTCAGCGCTTTGAACACCGCGTGGACATCATGTTCGCCCGGTAGCACCGTATAGGTGAGGACCGGCGCAATGACAGGTGCATCGCCCGCGGGCTCCGCGCCCAGGGCATCACCCGGGCGAACGTGCGCGAGGCCCGTCACGGCGCAGATGCCGCCAGCGACAACTTCCTGGGCAAGCTCGTACTTCTCGCCGTTATAGATGCGCACCTGATCGACTTTCTGCTCCCATGCCTCGGCACCGGAGCGCCCCTCGATCATCTGTTTTGCACGCAGCGTGCCGCCGGTCACTTTAACCCAAGCCAAGCGCTCGCCGTGATCCCCGCGGCTGACACGATAGACGCGCGCGGCGAACTCCGGGGCCCACGCCTGTTCACGCATCAGCCTGCACATGCCATCCAGCAGCTCGCCCACGCCTTGGTCCTTGAGCGCCGAGCCCGCAAAGCAGGGAAACAATTTGCGCTCGGCAACCATGCGCGACAGCGTTGCAACAGAAAGCTCACCCGCCTCAAGAAACTCGTCGAGCGCCGCCTCGTCCAACGCAGCAGCGTCCTCCCAAACGGCACCGCCCGCCAACAGTTCGCTGGCATCCAGGCAGCCCTCGGAAAGACGCTGCCCAAGTTGTGCCAGCAAAACATCGCGGCCGGGATTCTCCAAATCGATCTTGTTGATGAAGATGAACGTCGGGATGTCATAGCGTGCGAGCAGGCGCCACAGGGTTTCGGTGTGTCCCTGCACGCCATCGTTGGCGCCCACAACCAAAATCGCATAGTCGAGCGCGCGCAATGTACGCTCCGCCTCGGCAGAAAAATCGACATGCCCCGGTGCATCCACGAGCATGACGTGGGTATCGCCATGGTCGAGCACGGCCTGCGACGAGAAAATCGTGATGCCGCGCTCGCGCTCGATCGCATTAGTGTCCAGATGCGAATCGCCATCGTCCACGCGCCCGCGCTTGCGAATGCGACCCGCGTTGAACAGCATGGCCTCGGCCAGCGTGGTCTTGCCGGCATCGACATGCGCCAAGATTCCAACGACCGCTTGCTTCGACATGGCTCTCCTCTTATTACAAGCCCATCGCACGCGGCAACGGGCGCTCACGCTCCACACTGGATGATACAATTTACGGGCCGGCGGGCGAAGCGGGCCCTATCCCCCGACCGAGCTCATCGTCCCGCGTTGCCGCGCGGCGATTTTCGTAGGTTCGCGCCTTGCGAAAGCCGGCACCTCCCCTTAACAGCCCAGCGATCAAAATGGCCCCACCCGGGGCCATTTTCATGTATGTGGATTGCTGATACGCGTCCCCGTTCTTATGCCTCGCGCAGCCAGTCGAACGCAACGCGCGGCGTGCCGTCCGACACATACACGACGCCGGCGCGCTCGAACCCCGCTTTCATGCTCGCGCCTTGCATGGGCAGGTTGTCCGCATGCGTATCGATACGCAGGTGGTCGGCACGCTCCTTGGCAAAGGCAAACATCGCGGCCGCGATACCGTGCACGGTGCCGTCGGACGCCACGCGGTGCAGTACGGCGTACGGAGTGTCGCTGTGCCACTGACCGTCCTCGATGACGTCATAGCACTCGTCCGGGCCCGGCAAAAAGGCAAACGTCGCCACCACGCGACCGTCGACTTCGCACACATAGCTGCCACCGGCGGCGATATCGGCAGCCAGCTGCTCGGCCGAAGGCGTGCCCTCGGGCCACTGCGTGGCGTTGCCATGCGCGCGCATAAAGGCGCGGGCGGCATCATAGATGGCCATGACGGCAGGAATGTCGGTCTCGAGGGTTTTTCTTATCATCACGCGGCGACCTCACGTTTATTGGTATCACTTTGATTGAGCAATCATACCAGCGTTTGGAAAGGGCAAGGAGCGAATGGGAAGCAAAAAGCGAGCCGCCTGGGCAAAGGCCAAAAGTGAGTTTTTGGGCGCTGCCACCGGCGGCGATATGAGCGACCTTTTTGCGCGCGAGGACGAGCGCCGCGACGCCCTGGACGCCGAACGCGATGAGGCCTGGCGCTACAAATCGTGCGAGCGCAAAAACCGCTACGACACACGCGCCGAGGCCGAGGCCGTTATGGCCGACTGCGAAAACCACGGGCGTCGTAGCTTGGCCTGCTATAAATGCGAATACTGCGGCGGATGGCACCTGACGTCCCACCCTTGGAAATAGGCCCCGCATCGGCGCGGCGCTCACGCAGCACCGGCCATCGCGCACAGGCTACGGACGCGGCGGCACCAAAACATCGTAGCGGACGGCCTTGCCCGCAAGCTGATAGCTCGGCTTAACGCCGGCAAGCAGCGGCCCCTTCACCGGCCGCTTGATAACGACCTTGCGCGGGCGCGGCACAAGCGCGGCCTCGACCAGCGTCTCCTCATCGGCGCACGGCTGTTCCAAATGGTGCAAGAGCTGGAACTTCTTTTTAACCGCCGCGCTCTTGGTGCGCTCGGGAAACATGGGGTCCAGATACACCACATCGGGAGCCGCGAGCTTACCGCGCTCGACCAGCTCAGCCGTATGGCGAAGGCCGGCAATGCCGTCCTCGCCCGCATGTAAGCGCATGCGCGACACGGCAGCCTCAAGCGCCGGATCGCCCGCTGCGCGATTCAGGGCATCCTTAAGGAGCACCGCGATCACGCAATCCTGCTCATACAAATCGACGGTAAAGCCCGCGGCGGCCAGCAGCAGCGAATCCTCGCCAAAGCCTGCCGTGGCGTCAATCGCCCATGGGCTCTCGATGCCTTTTGTGCGCGCAACTTTCACCAGCAGCTCTTGCTGCAGACGGCCCTGCTTGAGCCTTGGAAGCATGCGGGCAAAATCGGCACGCAGCTCCATCGCGCCGTCGGTGAGCGTGAGGCCCTCGGGCTTCCCGATCAGCTCAAGCCCCGCGGCCCGAGCAACAGAAAAGGGATCGATGACGCCCATGGACACTCCTTCACAAGCAAAATGAATACGTGAGCGCCGCCCCTGTCGGCACTCAACCGTCCGCTATTGTCCCACATGCGACATGGTCCACAGCATCCCAATGCAAAGCGCCGCCATCAATCCCGTGCACACGGCAGCGATCACGGAATCACCCATGCGCCTTCCCAACGACCGCGGCTCACGCACTTGCTTGGCTCCGTACATCATGGCTCCTCCTTCGGTCCAGCTCTTACCATGGCCCCATCATCGCAGCACCGCGCATACGCTACCATCGATTTGGCTTACGTCCAGCTTTCCTTTTTGAAAGGTTGGACCGTACAGGCAAGAGACGCTTTCAAGCGCATGCATCGCCCCGTTGAACTACAATGTGCTTCACAATATGTGCCGCAACCTGGGTGCGACAGATTCTCCGCGCCCGCATCGAAAGGACCAACTATGAGCGCCGCTCGCAAGACACTCAAAATCCTTGCCCTCATTTACTTTGTTTTGGGCATCGCCAGCCTCGTCATCGCCGGCGTCGGCATCGCCCGAGGCAATCTCGATTCCACGTACGGGCCGAACGCCATGCTCGCCGCGGCCGTACTTGTCATCAAGGGTCTTGTCGATCTTGCCGCAGGTGTTGCGGGCATCAAGGGCGCCAACAAGCCTTCGCAGGTGGATGGCGCGTTTAAGCTCGGCATCGTCGCCGCAATCGCCACGATTGCGCAGGCCGTGCTCACGCTTCCCGCGTTTGGCGGCGACGCCATCAACTTTGGCGCCTTTGTCATCGTGGTGTACGACCTGTTCTTTGTTCAGCAGGCTCACGCCGTTAAAGCCGAGAACAAGGATCGCCTGTAGGCACTTGCCTTCCACTGACCCCTACATCCAAGCAACCAACAAGGGCCGATCGCACATCTCCGCGGTCGGCCCTTTACGTTTGCCCAGATAAAACCTGCCAAAATAAACCTGTCCCTTTTTGGTAGGTTAGTGGCGGTACTCGGCGATGATGAAGTCGATATCGGTCTGAAGGGTGTCCAGGTTTGCCAGGCGCTCTTTGTCGGCAGGGCGCGTGCGGTAGTAGTACGGCGTCATCTGGAACACTGCCTCGATATCGGCCTGCGTCTGGAGCGTAATGTTCGCAGACACCCGCTGCGTTCCGACCAACTCGAGTTCGGTAGTCTTCGGCAGCTTCTCGTCGTTAAGGTACGGCGTGTCGTAGAGCACCTCCTTGAGCCCAAAGAGATGACGGGCGCCCGGCACCACGGTGTAGAGCGAGCCCTCGGGCGCCAGCACGCGGGCAAACTCGCGCTCGTTAAAGGGGGCAAAGAGCTCGGTCACCATATCGAAGGTGCCATCGGCCACGGGGATGTCCTTCATGTTGGCCACGAAGTAGGTCGCATCGCCGCGCTTGGCAGCCAGGCGCACCATCTCTTTGCCCAAGTCGAATCCGTAAGCATCCACGCCCGGCACCGCACCCATGGCGCTGGTGTAGTAGCCCTCGCCACAGCAGATATCGAGCAAGGTCGTGGGACCGCCCGCAGACGCCGCATGCCCAGACACCCGATCGCGCACCAGCTCGACCATCGCATCACGCAACGGCACATAGTAGCCGCGGTTTAGAAAGTCACGACGGCTGCGCGCCTGCGACTTGGGATCGCCCATGGAGTCGCCGCTCTTGGACGAGCGCAGCAGATACAGATAGCCCTCGCGCGCACGGTCAAACCGATGTCCGCCCGCGCATGCAGCACCGCGTTCGTCATCCACCAGCGGCTCATGGCAAACGGGACACAACAACATGGCAACTCCTTAGCGCGAACAACACAACGCCCACCATTGTCGCACGCCTTCCCCGCCTAGTCATTGGGGACATTCTTGAATGACTAGTCGTTTTAGAACGTCCCCAATGACTAGTCGATTAGGAGTATCATCGTCTGCGCAAATAAGCACGAAAGAGCATGTTAGAGATTGAGAGCGTATGGCTGATACCGCATCTAAGCACATTGACATGACCACCGGCTCGCTGTGGCGCAATATTCCCCTGTTCGCCTTCCCCGTGGCCGCCACGAGCATCTTGGAGCAGCTGTCGAACCTCATCGCCACGGTCATCATCGGTAACTTCTCGGGCGACCAGGGAACCCTCGCCATGGCCGCGGTCGGCTCCAATGTTCCGCTTACCAGTCTTATGATCAACCTGTTTATTGGGCTGTCGCTTGGCTCCAACGTGGTCATCGCCAATGCCATCGGCCGCAACGATCAGAACATGGTCAAGCGTGCCGTCCACACCTCGATTTTAATGGCGCTCGTGGGCTTTGTCGTCATCGCGCTGGGCGAGATCTTTGCCGAGCCCATGCTCGCCGCGCTCAACGTTCCCGCCGAGACCATGCCGCTCGCTTCGCTCTACCTACGCGTCTTTTTGCTCAGCATGCCCTCGATTTTGCTCTACAACTTTGAGGCCGCGATCTTCCGCTCTGTCGGCATCACCCGTATGCCGCTACAGGCGCTTGCCGTGTCCACCGTCCTCAACATTGGCCTGGACCTCATTTTTGTCCCCGTACTCCACTGGGGCGTCGCGGGCGTCGCCATCGCCACCGCCATCGCCTACACCGTCAGCGCCGCTACGCTCTTTATCCGCCTGCTCAAGACCGACTCCGTCGTCCGCGTCACCCCACGCGACTTAGGCTTAGACCCCGTCGCCCTCAAGCGCATCGTCAAGATCGGCCTGCCCGCCGGCATTCAAAGCGCCGTCTTTGCCGTCGCCAACATCATCATCCAGTCCGCCATCAACAGTCTGGGCACCGAGGTCATGGCGGCATCGAGCGCCGCCATGAGCCTGGAGTATGTGTGCTACAACCTGCTCAACAGCTTTAGCCAGGCCTGCACCACCTTTGTGGGACAAAACCACGGTGCCCGCCAGATCGACCGCTGCACCAAGACGCTCAAGGTCTGCCTGGTCGAAGGCGGCATCGTCGCGCTCACCACCATCGTCATCATCGTCGGTCTGGGGCGCGAGATCCTGGCGCTCTTTAACAGCGATCCCAACATCGTCTCGATCGGCTATATCCGCGTGTGCTCGATCTTCCCGGCATACGCCTTTAGCATGTTCTACGAAAACATGTCCGGTTACCTACGCGGCTTTGGCATCTCGCTTATGCCCGCCCTCATCACCATGATCTGCGTCTGCGGCATCCGCTTCTACTGGGTATTCTGCGTGTTCCCGCACTTCCGCACCTTTGCGAACATCATGATGGTCTACCCCATCAGCCTGGGCACCACGGCGTTCTTTATGGTCGTGGCGGTATTGCTCTGCCATCCGGCACACACCTACCGTCTGACGCAAGCCAAAGCGACAGCCCGCTAATCACCACACTCAACGCCACGCCAGTCATTAGTTGACAATATGCGAGCTCATGTAGTCGATAAAGCGCCTCGTGGCGATAGGCATGGTGTCCCAGCTGCGCCAGGCTGCCACCACGTCGCGCGAGGGGGCGTGCACGATGGGACGCACGCGAATATCGGCCCGCATGCCCTCAACGGTACGACGGTAGAGCATGCTCACGCCTAACCCCTCCTCCACCATCGCCATAATGGTGTAGTCGTCGGTGACCTCACTCGTCACGTGCGGCGACAGCCCGTGCGTTGCGAATGCATCGAGCACCAGGCTCTGCTCGCCCTCATCCAGCAGCACAAACGGTTCGGACGCGAGGTCGGCGAGCGTCACCTTTTCCTTTGCCGCCAGCGGATGGGCGGCTGGCAACAGCGCCACCAGCTCGTCATGATAGGCCACGCGCTTCTCGAGCCCTGTGGTAAATCCACGCGCCGTAAAGCAAAAGTCAACCACGCCATCGTGCACCCATTGGGCGTTGCGCGTGTAATCGCCCTGCTTGAGGGTAAAGCGCACGCCCGGATGCAGGGCCCCAAAGTCGCGGATCACGCGCGGCAGCACGGTACGGCTCACGTTGGTAAACGTCGCAATGCGAATGTCGGTCGACGAAAGCCCCAACAACTCCTGACGCTTGCCCTCAAGCTCGGCCTCGGCCGTTACGATCTGGCGCAGATACGGCAGATACTGTTTGCCGTCGCGCGTAAGCGAGACGCCCTGCTTGCCGCGCTCGATAATCGTGGTGCCCAGCTCGCGCTCGAGCGCCTTGACGGCCTGGCTCACCGCGCTTTGCGTATAGCCCAGCTCGTCGGCCGCACCCTTAAGACTGCCGCAATCGACCACCATACATACAATCTGATACCGCGATGCCATCGTGCCTCCACATCGATGTAGCCGTAAAACGTTTTGCTAGCGTTTTTCCTATCAACATTAGCATTTCTTAATCATACTGAAGATACATTCGCTTTACTACATCCTCATCTGGGAGCAGAATCCTTTTTACGAAACCGTTTTGTAACAAAAGGAGTCCCATGGATCGCAAAAAAGCAATCGCGCTCTCATTTTCCGTTCCCGTCGCATGGGGCTTTTCGTACCCCCTCATGAAGATCGGCATGGATAGCATGAACGCCACGAGTATCGTTGCGCTGCGCTGCATCATCGCCTTTGCAGCTTGTCTGCTGCTCTTCCACAAGCACGCGCTGCGCATCAATCGCGACGTGATGATTCGTTCCGCCATCATCGGCGCCATCATGGCAACCGAGCTTACCTGCATGTGCTTGGGCTCCAGTCTCACCTCCGCCTCCACCGCCGGCTTTTTGCAGAGCCTGACGGTCGTGATCGTGCCGTTTGCCAACGCGGCTCTGCTGCGTCGCGCCCCCGAGCGCAAGGTGCTCATCGGCACCGCCATCGTCACCTGCGGCATGCTTTTGCTCTCGGGCGCCGACTTTACCAGCCTGAACCCCGGCGCGATGGTCATGCTGCTCTCGGCCTTTATCTATGCCGGCCACATTATCGTAGCCAAGCGCTTTGTCGAAGAAGTCGATCCGCTGGCTCTGGGCGTTTGGCAGCTGGGCTTCGGTGGCTTGTTCTCGGGCGTCGCCGCATGCACCTTTGGCGGCTTTACGCTTCCCAGCACGCCGAACGAGATCGTCGTTGTCGTTGCGCTCGCACTCATCTGCTCTGCCTACGGCTTTATCACCCAGACGCTCGTGCAGCCCCACGTACCCGCCGAGACCACCGGCTTCGCCTTCTCGCTCGAGCCGGTCTGCTCCGCCGTCTTCTCGTTCTTCCTGGTCGGCGAGGTCCTGAGCCCCATCGCCTTCTTTGGCGCAGCGCTCATCCTCACCGGCGTCATGGTGGCAACCGTCGAGCTTCCACACCTTCGCGCACATGGGCATACTCGTATGGCAGGAGCGCCCGAGCACGTCTCGTAGACCCCACTCCTCATGCAGCCGTGGCATAAAGGTCTCTGGACGCCTTTACAATAGGTGCCAACATAGCATCTGCCATAAAGGAGTTCCATGGACGCTGTAACTCGCGACCGCAACATAGCAACTTGGTTGGGCGATGCGCCGCAGCCGGTCCGTGACACTACGAACCAGCTGCTCGAGCGCATCGCCCTTTTGCGTGCCGAGCAGACCATCTACCCGGCGCAAGACGACATCCTCAATGCCCTCGCCTACACGCCGGCCGACCAGGTCAAGGTTGTCATATTGGGTCAAGACCCTTATCACGGACCTAACCAGGCAATGGGGTTGTCGTTCTCGGTCCCCGCGACGCAAACCAAGTTGCCGCCGAGCCTGCGCAACATCTATAAGGAACTCAAAGCCGATCTGGGTTGCCCCATTCCCGCCACGGGAGACCTAACCCCATGGGCACAGCAGGGCGTCCTGCTCCTCAACACCACGCTCACCGTGCGCGAGCATGCCGCGAACTCGCACGCCAAGCTGGGCTGGAGTACCCTGACCGACTACATTATCGAACGCTGCTGCCAGCTGCCCCAGCCGGTAGTCTTTTTGGCATGGGGCCGCTTTGCCCAGCAGATGGTCGAAGGCAAGCTCGCCACGACCGGCGCGGGCAAGGCAACCGACAAGTTCTGCCTAGCCTCTACGCACCCCTCGCCGCTTTCGGCCAACCGTGCCACGGCGGAACTCCCCGCTTTTATGGGGTCGCGTCCCTTCTCCGCTGCCAATCGGTTACTCGAACAGCACGGCTCGACCCCCGTTAACTGGACTAGCCTCGGCTAAAAATCGATACATCAAAAACGCGCCCGACAGCTTTCCATCGGGCGCGTTTCCTATTCGGGCCAAATAAATTGCGTGCGGCCGGCCTCGCCGCCATCGATCAGCAGGCTCTGCCCGGTCATAAACCGGTTGGTTACGCCCACAAAGTAGATCCATTCGGCAATCTCTTGGGCGGTGGCCCAGCGCTTAAGCGGCGTGAGTTCCATAATCTGGCTCCACAGGTGTTCGTCTTCCATCACGCAACGGTTGAGCGGCGTGATCACGCCACCCGGGTCCACACTGTTGGCGATGGCCTGCGGCGCCAGGCGGTTTGCAAGGTTCTTGGTGTAGGCGATAACGCCGCCCTTGCTGGCGGCATAGTCGGGAAACTCCGATCCCGTATGCCCGCTCGCCGACCCCACATTGACCACGGATTTGATAGCCGGTGTCGGCTTGGCGGCAAGCCCCTCCCCCACAAAGGCATAGCGCTCGGTCACGTTGATGGTGCCACGCAAGTTGGCGGCAATATCGTCGGCCGAATCCTGCACACCGGCAACGTTCACGATTACCTGAGGCTCAAGGTCGCCTGGAAACGAGTTAGGCTCGCGTACATCAACGATCAGATGGCGGTAGCGCTCGTGTTCGATCGCCGCCGGCAGCAGATCAAAGCCCACGACCTCGTGGCCCTCGTCCAAAAAGCGCTGCACGCACGCGGCTCCGATACCACCCGAAGCACCCGTGATCAAAACCCGCATGCTTGCTCCTTAGGCGGTTGCATGGCGCTTGAGGTACTCGGCGCCCACATTCTCGCGCTCCCAGCTGCGCACGACCTTGTAGCCCACGGGGCTCAGGAAGACCTCGCACAGCAGCTCGGCAACAGCGCCGGTCAGCGAGCACATAAGGACCTGCACCCAGGTCCAACCAAAGAACGTGTGGCTCACCACAATGGCAAAGACCAAGTTGTCGATAAACTGGCCAACACCTGTAGACACATAGGAGCGGAAGGCAAAGCTCGCAAAGTTATTCTTTTTGAGCATACGGCCGAGCGACTGGTTGAGTGTGGAGTTAACCACGGCAGAGACGAGCATTGCCAGCGAAGAGCCCAGCACCACGTACCAGGTGCCGCCGATGGTGGCGTTAAGGGCGGTGTTGACCTCGATCATACCCGTGTCGTAGTAGGCGCCCCACATGCCGGGCGTGAGCGAGCATGCCCAAAAGCACAGACTCACGGCCAGATTGACCAGCAGCGCGAGGATAGAGATTTTGATGGATGCCTTGGCGCCAAAGCGCTTGCAGATCATGTCCTGGCACAAAAACGAAACCCAGCTCACCACAAAGCCGCAATCGAGTGCCAGATACGGCAGGCTGATGAGCTCTTTGTTGGCCAGCAGGTTCATCATGATGACACTCACGAAAAACAGCGAAACCGTTGCCGCGGGAATGCTCCGCAACAGGACCTTGTAGTCCTCCATGACCTTCTTGATCATTATGTACTCCTTTGGTTTTAGGTTTAACGAGCAGGATATCGGACCCGAACTGCTCGGCCGCCACGGTCTTGAGGCGACGGTGGGTATGATAGCCGCTCACACGGCATCAGGCAAGCAAACGGCGCGGCAGCCCCACAGGGCCACCGCGCCGGTGCGCTAAAACGTTACGTTGCCAAACTCCGACAGGATAAGATCGGGGTTGTGATCGGTTGCCCAATCCACGTTCCACGGGCTCGTGAACAGCAGCAGCTTACCGCCGCGCATGTCCTCGACGCGCAGCGTGTCACGCGTGAGCGAAAGGCCCGGGATATCAATGGTATCGGGGTCGTTCTGAATCCAGCGGATGTCCGTATAGGGCAGCGGCTGGCGACGGACCTCAACACGATACTCGGCCTTGAGGCGGCGCTCGAGTACCTCAAACTGCAGCACACCGACCACGCCCACGATAACGCTCTCCATGCCGGCACCCAGCTCGCGGAAGATCTGGATGGCACCCTCCTGGGCAAGCTCCTCCATACCCTTGACGAACTGCTTGCGCTTGAGCGTGTCGACCTGCGTAATGCGGGCAAACATCTCGGGGGCAAACGTCGGGATCTGCGGATACTGCACGTGGCGCTTGCCGGAGCACACGGTGTCGCCGATGCTAAAGATACCCGGGTCGAACAGGCCCACGATATCGCCCGCGTACGCCTCGTCCACGATGGCGCGGTCATCGGCCATCATCGACGTGCCCGTTGCAAGCTTGAGTTTACGGTTGCCCTGCACGTGGAAGGCGTCCATGCCACGCTCGAACTTGCCCGAGCAAATGCGCACAAAGGCGATACGGTCTCGGTGGTTCTTGTCCATATTGGCCTGGATCTTAAACACAAAGCCGCTAAAGTCGTTCTCGGCGGGCGCGACCGGCTCGCTGGTGAGCGTATCGGTATAGGCACGCGGCGTCGGGGCCAGACGCAGGAACTCTTTAAGGAAGGGCTCCACACCAAAGTTGGTGAGTGCCGAGCCAAAGAACGCCGGACTCAGCTTGCCGCAGGCCACGGCATCCAGGTCGAGCTCGTCGCCGGCGCCATCGAGCAGCTCGATGTCGTCCATCAGGTTCTTGTGGTTCTCCTCGCCAATAAGCTCATCCATGGCGGGATCGCCCAGCTCGGCCTCGACCTCGGCGACCTTCTTGGTGGCGTTGGCGTGACCGTCGCCCTCAAAGGCGATAACGCGACGGGTCTGGCGATCGAACACGCCGCGGAAGTTGCGGCCGCTGCCGATCGGCCAGTTCATGGGATACGTATTGATCCCCAGAACATTCTCGATCTCTTCCATGAGCTCAAACGGATCGCGAGCCTCGTGGTCGAGCTTGTTCACAAAGGTAAAGATGGGAATATGGCGCAGCGTACAGACCTTAAAGAGCTTTTTGGTCTGGGCCTCGACGCCCTTAGCGCCGTCGATGACCATGACCGCGGCGTCGGCAGCCATGAGGGTACGGTAGGTGTCCTCCGAGAAGTCCTGGTGGCCGGGGGTATCGAGGATGTTGACGCAGGCGCCGTTGTAGGTGAACTGCAGTACCGAGGAGGTAACGGAAATACCGCGCTCCTTCTCGATGTCCATCCAGTCCGAGACGGCATGCTTGGCCGAACTCTTGCCCTTGACCGAGCCGGCGGTCTGGATGCTGCCGGTATAGAGCAGCAGCTTCTCGGTAAGCGTGGTCTTACCGGCGTCCGGGTGGCTGATGATCGCGAATGTGCGGCGCGACGAGATTTCATCCGACAGGCTTGCCATGCGGATCCTTTCTTGCATTGAGTGCATTACGTCGTTGTAACCGCACCATTGTAGCCGCGAAATCCCGCCCTAGGGCGCCTATCAGGACAAATTCATCAGTTGGGGCCTGGGTAGCCGGCCCAATCCGAATTTGTCTCTTGCGTAACTGTACATAGTGTATATATACTGTGCTTACCGGTTATATACACGTGTAGCCCAACAGCTAAGGAGCCGCTGTGGACATTATCCTATCCAATTCGAGCGACAAGCCCATCTACGAGCAAATAGCCTCGCAAGTCAAAGCTCAGATCCTTTCGGGCGCGCTCGCTGCGGGAGCCAAACTCCCCAGCATCCGTGCACTCGCGAGCGATCTTGGCGTGAGTGTCATCACCACCAAGCGCGCCTATGCCGACCTGGAGCAGCTCGGCTTTATCTGCACCGTGCAGGGCAAGGGCTGCTTTGTCGCCGAGGGCAACCAGGAACTCTTGCGCGAAAACCAGCTCTGCCATATCGAAGAGCTGCTTGCGAAAGCGGCGAGCCAAGCCGAAGCCTTGGGCGTCACGCGCGACAAGCTGCACGAGATGCTCGACCTCGTAGCCCCCGAAACCATGCAGTAGCCATCTGCAAGAAAGGCTATACCATGCAAAACCTTTTAGAACTCAAAGGCATCTCACGCCGCGTGAGCGACCGCTTTTCCCTACGCGATGTCACACTCACCGTGGAGCCCGGCCAGATCGTCGGCTTTGTGGGCGCAAACGGCGCCGGCAAGACGACGACCATTCGCGCCACGCTTGGGCTTATAAAGCTCGATGCCGGCGAGGTGCACCTGTTTGGGCAGCGCTGTGGCACCGACGCGCCCGATGAGTCGCAACGCCACCTGCGCTCTCGCATCGGCCTCGTGCTGGACACATGCCCCTTCCCCTCCACGCTCAAGGTCGGCCAGATCGAGGCGCTCGTAGGCCCGGCGTACCCCACGTGGAGCTGCGAAACGTTCGCCGGATTCATCAACCGATTTGGCCTCGATCCCAAGACAAAGGTCAAGGACCTCTCCCGCGGCATGGGTATGAAGCTGCAGCTCGCCTGCGCGCTCAGCCACCATGCCAAGCTGCTCGTTTTGGACGAAGGCACCGCGGGCCTCGATCCCATGGCACGCGAGGAACTGCTCGATGAGCTGCTCACCTTTGTCGCCGATGGCCAGCGCAGCGTGCTGCTCTCGAGCCACATTACGTCTGATCTCGATCGTGCTGCCGACCGCGTCATCTGCATCGATAACGGCTCGATTGTGTTTGACCTGCCACGCGAGGACATTACCGACCGCGCCGGCATCGCCCACTGCACCCAGGCACAGGCCGCCGAGCTCATGGCTTGCGTCGAAGGCCCCCGCGCCGCCCGCCACGCCTACAGCGTGGACGTGCTCGTGCCCAACCACCGCGAAGTGCTCGAAGCCTTCCCCGAGATTCCCTGCGATCGGGCAACCATTGATGACTATCTTCGCTTCATGCTGAAAGGGGCTTTGAAATGAAACGCGCCATTATGTCCGAGCTTGCCATCGTTCGCACGCTCGTCCCGAGCATCGCAGGTGTTGGCCTGTTCATCTTCGTCGTGCTGACCGCCGTCAGGGCATCGAATGGTGATTCCGACATGAGCGCCGCCGGCGCCTTCGCGATCAGTGCCATGTCGCCTATCATGGCCATGACGTCGCTGGCCGGGCTCGACAACCAAAACGGATGGGAGCGCTATCGGGCAACGCTGCCCATCTCACGCAAAGACATCGTCAGCGCACGCTACCTGTGCATCACTATTTTCTCGGTCATCATGGCGTGCGCGGCCGTGCTGTTGAGTATCGTCGCCATCCCGATCTTAAACAGCGTGGGTATCCCCTCCACGGGAGAGACCGTCTTTGAGACCGCAATCGCCTCGGCAATATCGATGCTTTTCTCCCTCATGGCGGTGTTTTTGGTACTGCCTCTGTTCTTTCGATTTGAACACATGAAGGCGCAACGCCTATCCGTTGGTCTGTACGCCCTATTCATGTGCCTTATCATGGTCACGCTAAACTCATTCAACCCCATCAGCAACCAGCTCATGTCGATTGCAGGGACGAATCCCGATCTTGCCGTCCTCGGTTGCCTGTGTGGTGCCGTCGCGCTGGCAACGGTCGTCCTTGGCGTTGTCAGCTGCGCCATCAGCACCAAGGTCTACCGGGCACGCGACCTATAGGCAAGCGCGGTATCATCGGACATGCGCCACAGATCGGCGTGGCCCATTATTGGGAAGGCGCTCAACCCGTGTCGTGGATTACAGCAGCATTTTGAAAATAACGACCCGTCAAAGGGCACAAGCTCAAGTTGAACACCCTCACACCGGGCTTGAGATGTTTGTATTGCCCGCGCGCTACCGTGCTACTTGCGCAGCGGCTTGGGCAGCGGAATGCCTGCCGCGATGACGGCGGCGATGATCATGCAGACAATGCCCTTGAGCGGGAAGCACATGAGCAGCAGGCCCACGACCATGACCGGCTGACGCATAACGGCGCCCATCGTCGAGGCCGTGCAGACGGCGACGCAAAAGACCGGATCGGCGCCGGTGAGGATGGCAAGGCCATAGCCCAGGCTCACACCCGAGAAGATAACCGGGAAGAAGTGGCCGCCACGCCAACCAAGGTTGATGAGGGCGGGCGTCAGCATGGCCTTAACAAGACCGGTCGCGATAAGCACGCCGGCGGGAATGGTCAGATAGGTCTCCATGAGCACGTCGGCTTGGGTCTCGCCGGCAAACATGGTGTAGGGCAGGACCGTGCCACAGATGGCGAGCGCCAGACCGGCCAGCATGGCCTTGACGACAGGGCGCTCCCCTATGGCGTGGGCCAACGCCTCGCTCGCGTGCTCCGAGACAAAGTACAGCCAGCCGCAGGCCGTACCGATGAGTGCCAGGGGAATAAGCCAGGCAAGCTCAAGGTTGCCCACCCGGGCAGCCTCGAACCTCGGCATACCCATACCGCCGCCCATGAGTTGGCCGAGCAGTAGATAGGTGCCCAGGCCGCCGGCAATCGCGATGCCGTAGACCACGGTCTTTTGCGCCTTGGGCAGTTTGATGGTGATCTCGTCGGATTCGGAGTCTCCATCGTCGTCGGCGCCCTGGCCGTCAGCGCTACCGGCGAGCGGCGCCACAAAGCCAAAGACGGGCGCGGTGAAGAGCGCCGTCAGGGCGGCCTGGGTGCCCAGCAGCGTGAGCTGCCTAAACTCGACGCCAAAGCGACGCATGCGGTCGCCGACCCAGCTGCACAGGCCCGCGATAACGCCGGTCAGGCCGGCCTCCGGTCCAATGCTTCCGCCAAACAGCAGCGGCAGCAATGCCGCAAGCGAAAGCTTGCCCAGGTTGTCGTACGGGTAGCAACCGTCCTGTTTAACCTTGGCCATCACCTGGTTAAGGTCGTCGGTCTTGGTGCCCGTCATCTTTTCGTACAGACCGATCAGCAGGCCGCCCAGCAGGCAGACGAAAAACGGATACGGCAAAAACCCGAACGGGCCGCTCGCGAGCTCGGGCGAAGCGACGCCCAGCATGTGCGGGATCTCGGTCCATAGATAGTCGATACCGTGCTCCATCGCAAAGAAGAACAGCCAGACCGCAGCGCCTGCAAACGCACCGGTCACGGCCACGCTCACTAAAAACAGCGCACGGTTTTTGGGTTTTGCAAGGTTATCCATCGGGACCTCCCGTGGTCAGAATCGGCAAAGATACGTTTTATTGTAGGACGGGCACAGCGCGGACGGGCCAACCATCTACGCCGCGAACAGCGCCGTTGGGTGCCGCACACGCGACGGGCCCAAGGCTTAGCTGCCGATAATCGATGCGATTTGGTGCAGGTCGTCGGCAAAGTAGATGCCGGCCTGGCGCTGCGGGCTCGATAGGCCCTTGTCGATCATGTGCCCGAGCAGCGACCTAAGGTCGTTGTAGTAACCGTCCAAGTTGTACAGGATGCACGGCGCGCTCAGATGGCCCAGCGACACGGCCGACATGACCTCGGCAATCTCCTCGAGCGTGCCCGTACCGCCCGGAAAGGCGATGAACGCATCGCCGAGCTCGATCATCTTGGCCTTACGCTCGGCCATATCACTCGTCACGATCAGGTCGTCGATACCATCGTGCTGAAACTCGGCCTCGATAAAAAAGCTCGGCTCCACACCGGTCACGTGTCCGCCGGCATCGAGCACGCTATCGGCGAGCGCGCCCATCAGCCCCGACTTGGACCCGCCGTATACCAGCGCGTGGCCGTTGGAGCCAATCCATGTGCCGAGCTGCTGCACCGCAGGCAGAAACGCCGGGTCGTTACCGACGCTGGCGCCCAGGTATACCGTGATATTCATATTCAGCCCCCTTGTTGTGACGCGCGGCGCCCGCCCTAGCGTTGGCGTCGGCGATATTCGCGCACGCGGCGCGACAGGTCGGCGAGCTCATCGCGATCGAGCTCTTCCAGATGCTCAAGATCGTCCATAAAGCGCGCCATGGTGTCCTTTTGGCGCATCTTGATGAGCGTATTGCAGTAGTTCACCGCCACGCCCGTGAGCATGGCGATGTAGAAGATGCTGATGACGCTCAAAACGACGGTGATAGCGCGGGCAACCGGCGTTTCGGCCGGGATATCGCCAAAGCCGATCGTCGATACGGTCTCAAAGCTAAACCAGAGGCCATCGCCAAACGTAAGGGTCGCAGGGTCGGACAGCCAGACGGCCGTCGAGCACAGCAGGTAGAAGATAAGGAACAGGCCGGTGATGCGCGCAAAGCCAGCCTGGCGCAACACGTCGGCAAGCGTCCTCAACTTGTTCATCGCGACCCCTTTTCCCAAGCGTCCAATCATGTTCGTTCGGTATTGTCCCACACTCGGCACTCGAGAACGCTCCTTTTGTGCTGGCAGAAAGGGACTGTCCCCAACTGCCGGCACATAAGGAACGTCCCTAAGTGCCAACTCCGGCAAAGAGTGTCCCCGGCGACTAGTCGTTTAAGAACGTCCCCAATGACTACTACAACTGCCGGACAGATTGGGAACGTCCCTAAGTGCCGGATGTTAGGCAAGCTGAGCTGGTATCCTTATGCGGTATTATCTCGACTCGATAGGATTGCCTGTGAAACCTTCCGCCGTCCTTCGCTTAGCCCTATATCGCACCCTAGCCGTCGCGCTTGCTGCGCTCACACTACTGAGCGCCGTCATGCCCACCCCAGCCTTTGCCGCCGACTCCGACCAGCAGGTCAAGACGGTCCGCGTTGGCTGGCTCGTCAACAACAAAGGCTTCCAGGAAGGCACGCCGGGCGAGCGCCTCTCGGGATGGGGCTACGAGTACCTCCAGACCCTCTCGTATTACACAAAGGGCTGGCAATACGAATACGTTAGCGGCACCTTCTCCGAGCTTATGGACATGCTCGAGGCAGGCGAAATCGACCTCATGCCCAACATCTCGTATTCGGCAGAACGCGAGCAGAAGCTGCTCTTTTCCTCGAACCCCGAGGGCACCGAGCGCTACTACATCTACGCCAGGCCCGACCGCGACGACCTGGCCAAGGGTGACCCCCAGGCGCTCCAAGGCCTCACCATCGGCTGCAACTCTGGCGTTATGCAAACTATCGTCGGCCAGCAGTGGCTCGCCGACGAAGGCGTTACCTGCACCTATAAAGAAATCGACACCGGCAGTGCCCTCTTTGAGGCGCTTGCAGACGGCGAGGTCGACGCCGTCATCATGAACGACACCATTTCGTCGCCCGATGCGTCACCCATGTTCTACGTAGGCTCGAGCGACTACTATTTTGCCGTTCCCAAAAGCCGCCCTGATCTGATGAACGACATCAACGCCGCCATGACGACCATCGCCCGCGATAACCCGCGCTATAACGAGGAAGTCAAATCGAGTTACTCGACCCAAAACAGTGGCTCGTCATCGCTCACCGGCCCCGAGACCACCTGGCTCAAAGAAAACGGCAATACCATCACGATCGGCTATCTTAAAAACCAACTTCCCTACTGTACGCAAAATGACGACGGCGAGATGGAAGGGTCGCTCGCCTCGCTTGCAACGACGTTGCACGACAAGTTTGGCATTACGGTCAAAACAATCGCACTCTCGAGCAACAAACAAATGATCAAAGCCCTTTCCAACGGGACCATCGATGTCGCCCTGCCGTTGTTTCGCGACTACTGGCTCGCCGAGCAGACAGGGGTCATCCAGTCAAACTCGATGGGAACGGTTTCGCTGACCGCCATTCACAGTGGCAAAAACCTGAACAGCGACCTTAAGAACATCGCTTGTACAAAGAGCACAATCGTTAACCGTTTTGAGCTCGAAAGTCTCTTTCCGAACGCAACGGTAACCGAGTATTCGAATGACGGCGAGGTGCTCAAAGCCCTCGATGAGGGGAAGGCACGTTGCATCATTGTCCCCAGCACGCGCCTGGAAACTCTCCGCGACATCTACGACATCGAGGATTTCGAAACACAGGAACTCACCAACACGGCACAACTATCGTGTTTAATTTCGCGCGGCAAGCCCGAGCTGCTGGGAATCATCAATAAGGGCATCGTCAATGCAGGTGAATCGCTCTCTGCAAACAGCTATTTCCCCACATCGTACTCGGCGCAAGAATCTGATGCGTTCCGACTTCTCTACCGCAACCGCATCGTCATTGCGGCAGTCGTCATTTGCATTTTGCTCACCGGCATCGTCATCCTTGTCTGGTCGCTTTACCGCGCACAGGAGGAACGGCAGAAAGCCGATGCCGCCAACGCCGCCAAAACCGCTTTCCTCACGCGCATGAGCCACGACATCCGCACGCCGCTCAACGGCATCCTGGGCCTTATCGAAATTGAGGAATTGAGAGAAGGCGACATGCAGGTCGCCCGCGAAAGCCGCGCCAAGGCGCGCGTTGCCGCCAATCACCTGCTGTCACTGATTAACGACATCCTCGAGATGGGCAGGATCGAGGAGCGCAAAGTGACGCTCGAGCACGAATCATTCAACCTTAAAGAGCTGTGCGACAATGCGCTCGTACTGTGCAAGCTCCGCGCATCGGACCGCGGCATAACCATGCTCGACACCAGCGAGCCCTACGCTGTCGACCAATATATGATCGGCAGCCCCACCCATATTCGGCAGATCCTTGTCAACCTGCTCGACAACAGCATCAAGTACAACAAGCACGGAGGCACCGTCACGTTCTCATCGACCATCAAACCGGTCGACGACGAGCACGCCGTGTTTTGCTTTAGCGTCTCGGATACCGGCATTGGTATGACATCCGAGTTTTTGGCACACATTTACGAGCCGTTTGCCCAGGAAGGCGACGATGCGCGCAGCAAGTTCCAAGGAACCGGCATTGGCATGTCTATCGTCAAATCGCTCATCGATATGATGGGCGGCACGATTGAGATTTCGAGTGAGGTTGGCGTGGGGAGTACGTTTGACGTCCGGATTCCGCTCGATATCGACAAGAACCCTCAGATAAAAGAATGTGCAGACACGCAGGTAAGCAGCTGCTCACTCGCCGGCATGAACGTCCTTTTGGCAGAAGATAACGAACTCAATGCCGAGATTGCCCAAGCTCTGCTCGAAAGCGAAGGCATCGTCGTGACTCGCGCCGCCGACGGCAACGAAACGGTCGATCTATATGTTGGTCGTCCCGCCGGCAGCTTCGATGCAATCCTGATGGACATCATGATGCCGGGCATGGACGGCTACGAGGCAACCCGGGCGATCCGCCTGAGCGAAAAGGCCGATGCGGCCGACATCCCCATCATCGCGCTCACCGCCAACGCCTTTGCCGAAGACGCCAAGGCGGCACACGACGCCGGCATGAACGCCCATCTGCCCAAACCGCTCGACTTTAGCAAGCTCAAAAACATACTCGCCTGTATCAAGAAAAATGGGGCTGTTTCGCTATAGTTTGTGCTCAACCACCATGCGCAGTAGAAAGGAAGCCAACGATGTTTAGGCCCTTACGTCGAAAGAAACGCGCCATCACCGACGAGAAAGCGCGCGAACTGCTCGCTACCTGCAAGCGCGGCGTCTTTGCCGTCAACGGCGATGATGGCTACCCCTATGCCATTCCCGTCAACTACTTCTTTGACGCCGAGCACGACAAGATTTATTTCCATGGCGCCAAGGCTGGCCACAAGGTCGATTCACTCAAGCATGATGATAAAGTCTGCTTTACCGTTTACGGCAACGAGTGGTACAAGGACGGCGACTGGGCTCCCTACGTTATGAGTACCGTTGTCTTTGGTCGTTGTCGCCTGGTAGATGAAGCGCCCGCGTTTATCGAGGACAAAGTCCGTCAGCTCGCGCTTAAGTACTACCCTTCTGCCGAAGAAGTCGAGGAGGAGATCGCCAAAGACATAAAGGGCGTCCAACTCTACGAGATTTCGATTGAACATCTTTGCGGAAAGCAGATTCATGAAAAGTAGCGAATGCGGAAAACGCGCTCGCTACCCTCTGCACCCCATGTGCCCACGCATTTTGACGGCGTGGGCACATGGGGCAGCACTCGAATCGAGCGCCCCCTATACCCCAAAAACGTAGCGGTCCAGGCGCTCACACGCCTCCTTTACCCGCGAAAGCGGCAGTGCCAGATTCACGCGGATGTGACAGGGCCCGTGGAACGGGCGGCCGTCCTGATACCCCACGCCCACGCGCGCCCCCTCGTCGAGCAGCCACTGAATATCGCGGCCATGCTCGAGGCACCACTCGGTGCAGTCCAGAAACACCATGTACGTGCCCTGCGGACGCGAATAGCCCACGCCCTCAAAATGCTCGTCCACGTAATCGCAGAAGTAGTCAATGTTGCCCTGGATGACCTGATTGAGCTCATCGACCCACTCGTAGCCCTGCGGCTGGTAGGCGCCGATAAGCGCGTGCATCGAAAGGACGTTCATCTCGTTGTAGTGAGTCTTGTTGGACACGGCGCACACGCGGTCGCGCAGCGTCTCGTTATAGATGATGTGGTAGCTGCCGACCAGGCCCGCCAGGTTGAACGTCTTGCTGGGCGCGTAGAGGGCAACCGTGCGCATGCGGGCATCCTCGCTCACCGACTGCGTCGGGATATGCCTGTGACCCGGCAGGATGATATCGGACCAAATCTCATCCGAGATCACCACGCAATCGTGCTGGCGATAGATGTCCATGGCACGTTCGATCTCGTCGCGCTCCCATACGCGGCCGCAGGGATTGTGCGGCGAGCAGAACACCGCGGCATGGATGTGGTTTTGGGCGAGCTTGCGCTCCATGTCCTCAAAGTCCATACGCCACACGCCTTGGTCGTCGAGCTTAAGCGGGCTGTGGACAATGCGATAGCCCGCGGCTTCGATAAACTTGGTGAAACCGATGTAGGTGGGGCTGTGAACCAGCACCGCATCGCCCGGCTGGACATACGAGCGCAGTGTCGACACGACACCGCCCAGTACGCCGTTTTCGTAGCCGATTTGCTCAGGAAGCAGGCCCTTAACGCCATTGCGGCGGCTCTGCCATTCGATGATGCGGTCAAAGTACTCGTCGCGCGGATCGAAATAGCCAAACATGGGATGCTGGGCGCGCTGAATGATGTGTTCCTGGACCGTGGGCACCGTGGCGAAGTTCATGTCCGCCACCCACATGGGAATGCGATCGAAGCCCTCGTCGGGTGCGTTTGGAGCCATGCCGGGGATCTCGCCCCAAGAGTCAACGGCAATGGAGTCCATGCCGTGGCGGTCGATGATTGAAGTGAAGTCGTATTTCATGCTGGGCTCCCGTGCAAAGATGACTGTTTCGATAGGCGTTATTGTCCACCAGCGTGGGCGGTTTTGGCATGGGGTTTGCTGTTGATTTTGGTGGGTGCAGACGAATTGCCGGCTAGTCCTGCGCGTCGTTGATGGCGGTCACCGTCAATCGGGCCCCATCGACCGTAAACGATATGTCGAGCCCAGCGTAAGCCAAATGGTAAATGCGGTTTGGCTCGTGTTTGCTGCCCGCGCGGCGCGGATCCTGGTGAAGAACCTCAACCAAGCCGGGGAGCTTTGCGGGCGGGACCATGTCTTGAAGCGCTTGCGGGAACTCAACATCGAGCTCTTGCCACGGAGCATCCTCAATCCAGCCGCCGGTCGCATCCGGGTGGCAGTCCGCAAACGGAATGTAGGGCTTAATGTCGTAGATGGGCGTGCCGTCGCGCAGATCGGCCCCCAACACATGAATGATGGGACCATCGTCAGTGAGCTCGACACGATCGAGCTTGACACAGGTGAGCCCGATGGGATTAGGGCGAAACGGACTGCGCGTGGCAAACACGCCCACACGCTCGGCTCCGCCCAGACGCGGCGGACGCACGGTTTTCGACCATTTTGCGTTGGTGCCGGACCTGTCCTGCGTTTTGGCATCGGCGGCTATGTCCTTAGCCGTGCCGCCGGGCGTGCCGTTTTCGAAGCGCCAGAGCAGCCATAGGTGAGAGAAGGAGTCCAGACCCTCAACCGCTGCGTTGGAGGCAAATTCCGGCTCAAAAACGATGCGTCCCTGCAGGTGAGGCGCCAAAAAGCTGTTGCGCGGGATGCCGAACTTCTGCGGCAGGTCGGTATGTATGTGTGCGATAGGTTCCATGTCGGTCATTGTACGGCATGGAGGTGTGGGACGTTACGCGCAATTCTTCGCCGCGGTCCCCCGTCGTGCAACCAACGGTTGCTTGGAAGGGCGCCCGCCGCCGCTTATGCTTAAGCCATCAACCAGCAGAAAGGAGCCGTTATGGCCTTTGCAGAAAAGCTCATCGCCGTCCGTCGTGCCCATCACCTTACTCAGGAGCAGCTCGCCGCCAAGCTCTTCGTCACACGCCAAGCCGTCAGCCGTTGGGAGCGCGGCGAGGTCACCCCGGGCATCGACATGATGAAGCTCATTGCCGCCGTGACCGGCGAGCCACTGTCTCATCTGCTCGAAATGCCCGAGCACTATTGCCAGAGCTGCGGCATGATACTCACGCCCGACGATTGCGGTACCGATGCCCACGGCGCCACGACCGACCATTACTGCAAGTGGTGCTACGACCACGGCAAGTACACCTACGAGACCACGATGGAGGCCATGATTGAGGATTGTGCCCCGCGCCTGGCACAAAACACCGGCATGTCGCTCGACGAAGCCGTCTCGCTTATGGGCGCTGTCCTGCCACAACTGGAGCGCTGGCGTACCGTGCAGGAAAACGAGGAGCGCTACGGTGCCGAGGCGCGGGCGCGCTATGGCGATGAGGCTATCGATGCAGCAAACGAAACGTTACTGGACATGGATCCTCAGACATGGAACGACATGAAGGAACTTGAACGCGCTATTCTGGGTCAACTCTCGATTGCCATGGGCGACGGCGACCCAAAGAGCAACGAAGCCCGCAAGCTTGTCGCAATGCACCGTCGATGGATTGGCCTTAACTGGGGGCACGAACCTCAAGACGAAGCATACCTAGGCCTCGCCCACGGCTATCTTGCCGATCAGCGCTTTATCGACTACTATGACAAGCCCTGCGGCACCGGAGCCACGGCTTTTCTGGTCCAGGCAATCGAGTCGTCGTCGGCTCACGCATAGACCGCAGCGGCTTTGGGTATTTCAATCGAAACCTCAACCGATTGGAGACCCATGGCTACTGATCACGAGCTCGCACTGTACGTTATGACCGGCTGCCCGTATTGCATAAGGGTCAAGCACTTTTTGGCCGATAACGGCGTGACCATTCCCGAGCGCAATATCTCGACCGACCCCGATGCCGAGCAGACGCTCATCGCCGTCGGCGGAAAACGCCAGGTTCCCTGCCTGTTCATCGACGGCAAGCCACTCTACGAATCGAGCGACATCATCGCCTGGGTACAGGAGAACCTGATCTAGTACTCATTGGGGACGCACTTAAATGAGTAGTCGTTAAAGAACGTCCCCAATGACTAGTCCCCCGCCGAACCCAAACATATACGCCAGCATCCAAAGTCGACTTTTTTCGACACCTTTGAATGCTGGCGTACAGCTTTTTGTGGGCAGTCGTTGGGGACGTTCTTAAATGACTAGTTGTTTGAGACGGCCTGGTAGCGCGCAGAGATGTGGTGTAAGAGGCGGGGAATGCCCCGCCTCCGCCCTTTCTTGAAAGGGAGGGGACACCGCCTAGAATTCGTCGTTGGAGTAATGAAGGTGACGAATGGAAGGAAAGGCGATGCCCCAAGAAGAGAGTGTACTGCGCCTCGGCCGCGACGAGGCCCTCGAGGCGGCGAGGCTTTGGCAGGAGTGCGGCGACGCGCGCGAGTTCGCGTGCAGGGTGCTGGGCAGCGTGATGAACGCGCTGATGGACTCCGAGGCCCAGCAGATGTGCGGCGCGAGCCGCAACGAGCGCAGCGACGGCAGGGAGAACAGCCGCAACGGCTACCGCCCCAGGTCGCTCAAGACCGCCGTGGGCGACGTGGAGCTCGAGATACCCAAGCTCAGGCACGGCACCTACTACCCCGAGGGCATGCTCGCGCGATGGTCGCGCGTCGACACCTCGGTGGCCGCCATCGTGCAGGAGATGTACGTATGCGGCGTGTCCACCCGCAAGGTCGAGCGCGTGGCGTCCAAGCTGGGCATATCCTCGCTGTCGAGCTCGGAGGTCTCGAGCCTCTGCTCCGACCTCGACGCCGAGGTGGCGGAGTTCCGCCGCCGCGACCTGTCGGGCACGCCGTGCTGCTACCTGTGGCTCGACGCTACCTACATGAGCTGCAGGGTCGGCTCGTCGGTCGTCTCGCAGGGCGTCGTGACCGCGATCGGGCTGGGCGCCGACGGGCGCAAGCACTTCCTGGGCTGCGACGTGGTCGACACCGAGAGCGAGGACTCCTGGGCGGCATTCCTCGGCGGGCTGCGCGAGCGCGGGCTGGCCGGCGTTCGCCTCGTGGTCTCCGACAGCCACGCCGGGCTCGTGGCCGCCGTCTCGCGCCTGTTCCAGGGCTGCGCCTGGCAGCGCTGCGTGACGCACCTGCAGCGCAACCTCCAGAGCGCCTGCTCGGGCAGGCCCGAGGACTCCAAGGCGGCCGTCAGGGACCTCGTGCACGCCGCGGTCTACCAGGACGACCCCGACCTCGCGCGCTGCGTGTGGGCCGAGGCGGCGCCCTGGGTGGCGTCGGTGTCCGCCATGTTAGCGCTACTGTAAAAACAACCATTTTGACCAACGCTCAACAACCAATCAT
>ERZ834382.958-NODE-958-length-28412-cov-3.573368_pt1 | contig 28412 bp, 28 predicted proteins | sample MGYA00519692_ERZ834382 | MGnify/ENA primary metagenome ERZ834382 (study PRJEB31850, sample SAMEA3708751) | human gut metagenome | biome: human gut; feature: human-associated habitat; material: faeces | place: China | collected 2014 ...
CATACTCACGAATCTCCGCCAGATTCGTCACTGTAGCTTTCAAGCCTTCTCCTAAAATCTTATCTCTGTAAATTAATTTAACCAGTAAGATTACTTTTGTAACGGTGGCATTTATCTTTTCTATCGCGATTCCATCTCCATGTAAACGGTAAATGTGTTCCTGTGGGTCATGCACTAATTCACAGCTTAAAACAGACAGATAGTCTTCAATAAACTTTCTGTGTCTTGTACAGATCTCATAATGCAGATTGTCTCTTGGGACAAGTGTTACAGGATCATATTTCATCTGTAAAATACATGTCTGTCTGAATAATGCAGCAATTGTTTTCTTCAGGTTATCAGCTTCTGTCACTGACAATTCTTCCATATAATTAACCATCTGATTCTACTCCCTCTATCGTAAGTTTTGAAAATCGGAAACCAGCCTCATTCTCCATCTCCTGCGCCACTTCAATCTGTGCCTTACTGTCCGCAGATTCTGTTGCTTGCTGCCATACCATAAATAACTTCTCCAAATCTTCTATTGATTTTACAGTATCTTTTGTCACTGTGAATTTTCCATTCTGTTCATTTTTCTTTCGGAAATCTCTGATCTCTTTCTGCGTATACAGTGGTTCCAGGACAAATTCTGTCATATTCTCTTCCTGTGATTTCTCAGGTGTTACCGCCTGTGGAGTGAACTTTTCCTTCTGATTTTCACGTCTTTGATACAGACTCTTCTCTGTCATAATCTTATATGGCTCCGAAAACCTAAGTTTTGAAGACAACTTATCCAAAATCTCTTCCGACTTGCCACTTTCATTGATCAGATTAATCAGTGCGACTGTCTGATCTTCTTCCATTACACCTTCCATCATAATGTACCGGATTCTTGCTGCAGCACGGCTTGCAAATACTGTCTTTTGTTCAATCAGCTTATTATATCTTCGCTCAATCGCATCAAACTCTCTCGAAATCTTATAGAGCATATCTGTCGCCTCTTCACAGATCTCGATCATTCTTCGCAGACGGTAAGATTTTCTCGTATTTTCTTCTTCACTTAAGAGTTCTGTTTCAAATGAGTATTTTCTTGCTTCTGTCTTTTCCAGATTTTCTTCGATCAACTCTTTTACAGCTTCTTTGTATCGATAAAAGCTGTCTGTTGTAGTCAATATCGCATATTTTTTGCTATCGCTGTTATTGATCTCTTTCACAAGCACTTCCTGGATTCCTCGGAAACTTCTCTGCTTTGACAGTTCATCGAAATAACCTCGCATTCCCTCCTGCATGTTCGCGAGCATCTGCAGAAGTGCTCTTGATGTATGAAGCGCACTTTTTAAAATCTCATTATTCTTCTCTTTGTCTAAACTGTAGGTATAGAGATGACTGTATACCGTAAGCACACTCTCTCGTTCCTTACCGTCATTTTCACTGTATAATTTCTGAAATAATTCTACAAACAGCTGACTGTATTCCGGAAATGAAACGACATAACTATTCAACGTTTCATCATAATCCCTTCTAAGCCATCCCCAGTCTTCAAAATGCTTCAGACTGACTGATGCCATGTTGGCTCTGGTGATCAGTTCTCCTTCTTCATCGACTCTTGCCTCACTCCAGTCCAGTGCCATCTTCGCCAGTCGTTCATTCATAATCATCTGACACTCTCGTTCCGTAAGCCCGAGAAGAGAATAAGACTGACTGCTCTCCTCATAAAGCGCTACCAGAAACTGCATATAGAATTCCATATATTTACTTCCAAATATTTTATATAGATCCTTTGGAACTTTTTCGACCAGTTTCATGTTTTTTCTTATGTCTCCTTTTTATTCCTATTAAAGTTTCTTTTACATCTTTTTCGTTTCTTACAACATCTTCTCTGCTTCAAAAAACTGAGAAAAATGTGCAATGACCGGACATTTTCCCTTCTCTGTCTGAAGCCACTCGATCTCATTCACATTTTCCTTCGGCCGATACAAGATCACCGGCATTCCTATATTCTGTGCTCCTGTCACATCATGTGCGATGCTGTCTCCGATAAAGATACTTTCTTCCACCATCACTCCTGCTTTTTCAACACAGAGATCAAAAAGTTTTCGATGCGGTTTTTCCTCGCCAGCCTCTTCACTTGTCACAATTCCATCAATATACTTACCTAATCCAAGCTTTAATATCTTCCGATACTGGACATCTGAAGTCATATTGGATCCTATACCGATATAAATGCCTCGCTGTTTCAATTCTTTCATCAACTCTTCAATTCCAGGAGATGGAATAATCTGATTGATCAATGTATCCCAGTACAGATTATACATCTCATACGCATATGGGAAAACTGGCTTTCCAAGTGTCTCCAGCATACACTGAAATCTCACCAGGCGATTATGGTTCACCGCATAATCTCTTCCGGCTCTGTCATCTGCCTTCACTCTCGCTTCAGCAACATATTTCTCCAAGTCTTCTTTTGCTATGCCTAAGTTCTCATATGCCCATTCTTTCATCACCGGCATCGTATTATTATGTGCTCCAATATAATCATAAATGGTGTCATCTATATCAAAAAATACTGCTTTTGTCATCCCAATGTCTCCTGTTTTTTTGCTACTGTCTTGATTGATGTTTTGCATCTTCTGTGCCTTGCATTCAAGAATGCCTCGGCATTCTTGCTGCGAGGTGCGCGTCATGCAATTGCATGACATACTTCTACTGCGCACCTCTGCAATCCTGCCGGAGGCTATATCAGCTGGGGGATTGACTCCCACCACTGATACTAGCTTGTTTCTCACCACCTATAGAGGTGGGAGTCATCTCCCAGCTGATATACCCTGGCACATTTTGCCTCATTTCATTATAACATGTTTTCATCAAAGAAAAAGAGTTTCGCAAATGACTTTTCCTCTCCATCTGCGAAACTCTTAATACTGATTATCAGCTCTTACTCTGACTTTTCTTCTTCCACCGTTTCTTGTGGCTGTATTTCTGTTGCCTGTGTTTCAGGCTCTTTCTCTGTTTCCGGTTCTTTCACTGTTTCTGGCTCTGCTGCTTGTGTCTCTGTCGGCTTCATCAGGATTCTTCCGGACTCCTGCTCTTCTTTCTTTTCTCCATCTGCTTCTTCCGGTTCAGGGATTCCCTTCACTTCACGGAAGATCTTCATGAATTCCTTACCTGTGATCGTCTCTTTCTCGATCAGGAAGGCTGCAATCTTATCAAGAGCATCTCTGTTCGCACTCAAGAGGCGTTTTGCTTCTTCATAGGAAGCTTTGAGCATCTTCATGATCTCTTCATCGATCTCCGCTGCTGTCGCTTCTCCACAGTTACGAACTGCACGACCGTCTAAGTATCGGCTCTGAACAGATTCAAGTCCCATCAGACCAAAGCGCTCTGACATACCATACTGTGTGATCATTGCTCTGGCGATCTTCGTTGCCTGCTCGATATCATTCGATGCACCTGTCGTAACAGTGTCAAATACAATCTCTTCTGCTGCACGTCCACCGAGTGCAACAACGATCATTGCTTCAAGCTCTTTCTTCGTATTTAAGAACTTCTCTTCCTCCGGTGTCTGCATTACATAACCGAGTGCTCCCATTGTTCTGGGAACGATTGTGATCTTCTGTACCGGTTCTGTATTCTTCTGAAGTGCTGTGACAAGCGCATGTCCAACCTCATGGTAAGATACGATTCTTCGCTCTTCTGCACTCATGATACGGTCTTTCTTCTCTTTACCTACAAGTACAACTTCCACTGCCTCAAAGAGGTCTTTCTGGCTGACAACCTGTCTGCCATGCTTAACTGCAGTGATTGCAGCCTCATTGATCATATTGGCAAGATCTGATCCAACTGCTCCTGAAGTTGCAAGCGCAATCTCTTCCAGATTGACTGTCTCATCCATCTTAACATCCTTCGCATGAACCTTAAGAATCTCGACACGACCTTTCAGATCCGGCTTATCTACTATGATACGGCGATCGAAACGTCCCGGTCTCAACAGCGCCGGATCAAGTACCTCCGGACGGTTTGTTGCTGCAAGAACAAGTAGTCCCTTATTCGTATCGAATCCATCCATCTCTGCAAGAAGCTGGTTTAATGTCTGCTCACGCTCGTCATTACCGCCACCGCCAAGTGCGCTGTCACGGCTCTTACCGATTGCATCGATCTCATCAATAAATACAATACATGGAGCCATCTGCTGTGCCTGTTTGAACAGGTCACGCACACGGGAAGCACCTACACCGACATACATCTCTACGAATGCAGATCCTGACAAGGAGAAGAACGGAACCTTCGCCTCTCCTGCAACTGCTTTCGCAAGAAGTGTCTTACCTGTTCCCGGAGGTCCTACAAGAAGTGCTCCCTTCGGAAGCTTCGCTCCGATACCTGTATATTTTCCAGGATTATGCAGGAAATCAACAACTTCCTGCAAGGACTCCTTCGCTTCATCTTCACCTGCAACATCTAAGAATGTCACACCTGTCTGCTTCTCCATATACATCTTGGCATTGCTCTTGCCGATTCCCATCATGCCGCCGCCCTTAGACATCTTCTTCATAAGGAAATTAAACATGAATACAAGAAGTACGATCGGAAGGATCACTGTGATGAAGATATCCATGATCAGTGAACTTGCCGTATCCGGAATCTGGGATTTAAACTCTACCCCTGCCTTATCTAAACGCTTTACAAGTGTGTCATCTGATACATTTCCTGTGTAATAATCCGGTTCCTTGCTCTTGGAGCTACCCTGCATCTGACTGATCTGGCCAAGCAGACTGTCCATAACATTTTCCTGATCTTCGCTTTCCTTAGAATCTGAACTATCACTCTGGTCTGCAGAAGCTTTCTCATTATCCTTTACTTCTGTAAGTTTTCCCTCTGCCTTTTCCTTTCTGGCGTCATCTGTCAAAACGATATTGATCCTTGAATTGGTAAATGTGACAGACTCTACTTTTCCATTATCAACTAATTTCAGAAATTTATCATAGCTGATCTCAGAAGCGCTTCCGCCCTGCATCATAGAATATAGGCCCATAACAACAAAAGTAACCAACAAGGTAGTGAACAAAATAATTCCCCAACCCTGTCGGTTCTTGTTCGGGCCTTTGTTTTTATTGTTATTCTCCATTTTTTTCCTCCAAAACTTAAATAGTGGTTATTTTCCAGCAAATCTTTTACCTTATTTGTAAAAAAACAACTACTTCCTACCATTATAAATAGTGGTTTTCCATAAATCAATAAAAAGATTGCTAAGTATCGACTATTTACTGATTTTTTACACTTTTTTTATTCTTTTTCGGTTGTTTCCGTTGTTTTTTGACGTGTTTTTTACGTTTTGTTTGTTTTCCTAGTATCATTTCAGTATCGGGAAAGCCTGCCACCTCATACAGCAAATAGGTTAAATGCACCGGTGCAACTTTTGCTCTTTTTTGAGCATATTCTTTTTTATGTCTGACCCGGCGGATTGCTTCACCGGCTGTTGGATCATGATAACCCTCGTGATTTTTCATATCTTCTGATCCCCTCTCTTTCCACTTCGCTCGTCCATGTACTCTGAAACTCTCTCACACCAACATGACGGAAGGTAACAGGCTTCAAATACTTATCGGTGTAATACTTATGCCACGGGCGGCTCTCCTGCTGCCATAGTCTTCGCATTGCTCTACGCTCGTAAGTTTTCACGGTATTCATGGCTACACCGAGAGATTCTGCGATATCTTTCACTTTGTCACGATTATAGAATCTCATGTATAGAACTGCCTGTTCGTTATCCGGGAGCTTCTCGATTGACTCCCGTAAGCTTGCATACGCTTGTTCCCGGTCAAATCTCTCGATCACATCTCCCTCAAGGTCCTGATCGGATGCAACCAGTTCAGACAGTGTACTGTCTTCTGCTCCTACTATAGGCGCATCTAGGCTTCCGATTTGCCGCATTTTTTCAATTTCTTTCAGCTTTGCAACATCTTCTTCGTCTAGGTGCGTAAAGGCTCTAATTCGTATCGCTGACGGTTCACAGCCTGTGGCTTTATAATGTTCATCCATGAATTTATTATATTTATTCAATTTTGTGTTCCATTCTTCCGGAATCTTTACCGACCGGCTGCGTAAAACGAATAGAATCATTGCGCGCCGGATGTGGAAGCTCGCACAAGTAAGAAACTTGTAGTCTGCTTCAAGATCATATTTATCAACCGCATTACAGAGTCCTATATATCCCTCTTGCATCAGATCATCCATTTCAGCATATCCTCTGTACTTCTTCGCAAGCTTCGCAATAAAACCCTTGTTCTGCTGCCATAACTGCAGCATATTCTCCGCAACGTTCTCTCCTGCCCTGATCCGGGTGACAAGCTGTTCGTTATCCAATGTTTATCCCTCCACCAAAAAGAGGAGCCGCAGAACGTCACGTCTGAAGCTCCTCGATGATTCTTTTTTCTACTCTGTTGCAAATTCTCTATAGTAGATTGCTTTCTTCTTATTCCTCAGAATAAAAGCATCATAGCAAATTCGACCTTCTACAAGGCTTCCACTGATTCCCGGCGGGTCCTGATGAATCTTGTAGCTTTCCAGCTTCGTTGGCGCCGCAGTCGCACAAGGATGCGCAATCATGAAACCAAAATTAGCCGGCAGTCTCTTCGCTGACACCTTCAACACGTCCATGCCATCAATATGTCCGACAAAGCCGATCTTTCTCTTTTCCTCATCAAGTACAGCTCCGATCATCTCCTGATAGCGTCCGTTATTGTCCTTGCACATCTTCATTCTGAGAAGTGTAGCCGGAGTGACAACAAGCACGCGCTCTGTTTCAGGAACGTCTGCTTCATCCATATCCGCTCCCGCTTCAAAGATTGCATCATAAATATTGTATTTACTGCCCAGTGCTTCCGGCTTAATTCCTGCACCTTTGCACATTTCTCCAAGGACGTAAGTATCAACCTCTGGAATTACAACTTCACGAATCTGTCTAGCAAGTGCTGAAGCTGCTTCAAGCGTTTCTCCGGTCTCATCCTCGTCCAGTTTGTCAATTACGAATGTAAAGGATCTATCCTTTCTAAGGTTCATTGTCTGAGTTACTGCGCTAAGTTCTTCAATCGTACCATAACGGCTAGCAAGCTGATTGCCTGCACCTGTGGAAATTCTGCCGTAATCCTGCATGGATCCAGTAGAAAGTGAATACACTTTCACACTCTTAGCACCTTCAAACGAAAAGTCCTGATTCGTCAGATGCTCTTTTTTGCTCTCTTCTGTAAACTGCTCGTCTACATATCCAAGATACTTTTCTACTAATTCAATAGCCATTTATTTTCTTCCTTTCAACCCCATAGCGGCTCTGATCTCTTCCGGTGACGCTTTACGAGATCTCGCATCGCCTGTACCGTTTGCGTTTCCGGACGTTCCGGAGCTTATGATTCGATAAGCTCCTGCTCCGGATGTCGGTGCTTTCTTCTGTCCAAGATATGAACCAATGAGGTTTATGCTGCTTTCCATTTTCTCTTTACTGCTACAATCGACCAGCGGGAGTAAATCTTTTGGGATTCCGGCATCTGCAAGTCTTTCCCTTGCATCTAACTGTCTTTCCCTTCTGTCAAGTTCCTGCTCGCGATCTGATCCGCTGCCATTGGCCGCGTTCTTTGCTCTTGCCAGTCTTTCACTGACAATCCGGTTTACATCTTCCTGTGTAAACGTCTTTCCCTGCTGGTTCTGATCCTGCTGCTGTGTCTGCTGATCGTCCTGCTGGTTCTGATTGGTCATGTTCTGACCTTCCATGTTATTTTCCATGTGTATTTCCTTTCCCCGCTTAACGCCCGGTCGGCTTATTGGTAAAAATGTAACAAGAATGATGTATTGAGCAAAAAAAGAACGTGGAAACAACTTTCAGACATTTCTGTCCAATAGCTATTTCCACGTCCTGAGACTTACGGGATGAGGTATCTCCCGCGGTACTTCTATATTGCTCTAAAATAATTATATCAAATGCATCTTATTTGTTCAACTTTTATTTTCCGCCTAACATTTTAACAAGTTCCTCCATCCTAGCTTTAAACTCCGGGCTATTTGACAGAATATCGGTCAGCATCCTTGCGGTCTTCTCCTGGTCTCGTTTCTTTCTTCTCGCTTCTCCTGACTTAATACCGCCTTTTCTCCCCATTTCCCGCAGTTCTTCCGGGCTTCGTTCGCTGTTCGGGATTAGATTCGGATATTTCTTTTTCATGCTTCTCCCGGGCTTCGTTCCAGCTTCAATCCGTTTTCTTCTCGTCTTCCTCCGGGCTTTGTCACGTGTTCAAGTTCCACATAAGCCTTTTTATAGTGCCCCTCCATGTTCCTGGATCTCTTCCAGGACTTCAATGCCGGAGAGAGCAACCGGATCACTCCGGCCAGCTCTTCCTCTGTATTATACGATATCTTAATTTTTACACTCATCTGCATCACCTTCAATTATTACAGCAAGAACTTCCTTATCTTCTGCCTATTCGTCGTTTTGAAAACGAACGTTTTTGCTATTTTTCGCTTTGAAAATCTTATAAACATTAACAACCGTACCTAAAATCACACTTGTAGATTCTTAACCATCATCAAATTGATGACTCATCAAAATGATGATTCGTTAATCTGTCCGCCGTCCGGTTTCGAGTTCGCAGCCTCTTTCCCGGAAGGGCAATGACTATTTTATTCACCCCCCTCGCGCGTTATCGTATCCATTAATTCCTTGCCGTCCCGTTCCGGTGTTGACGCACCATTCCGGGAAGGGCGGAATTTTATTTATATCCTTTTATCAAGGTTTAAGGTCACATTTTCCGACCTTTTCCTTTTTTTTCTTTCTTCGCGTTTTCCGTACACATACCCAAATTGAAACATCTTGACCATCTGAAAGGTATCTTCACAAACCGAATATCGCTCTTTTACAGCATCAGCAATCTTTGAGACTTCGCTATACGGTCTAACATCCTGCATTCTTTCTAGTATAACCGGATCAACAATCTTGTTATATTCTCTCTGTTTTATTACGCGTTCCAAAATATTAATAGTTTCTTCGCTGCCTTTTGGAATTTTAAATGCTTTTCGTATATTTTCATCTGCTTTCAAATACCCCTCTGTTAAATCCTTATAGAGTTCATAATGTGCATTATCCTTATTCAACACAACTGTCCCGTCTTTTTTCGCGAATAATGTCAAAGTATTGATAGATGAATCATCATCCCACAATTTCAAAAATCCGATTACCTGTCCTGCAGTCAGATCTTCGATTTTGCACGCTTCTATCATTAACTCTTTATTTACTACTTCGTAACTCATATTATTTTACTTTCCTTTCTTCCAATTCTCTGTTATTATGTAATTGTCCTTTTTCTTGAGCCGCCGCCCGGCTCTAGGACATAGATGTGAGGGAATCGTGTTTTTCACGATTTCCTTTTTTTTGTTACTCTGTCACCTGTCTGAAAAACTCCGCTTTGCTTATATCTGCTTTCTTCATCCTTATGCTGATCTCAGGCATGGATAGTTGAAATGAATCCTCATAGATTCTACTTGTAACACGCTCCCCGCATTTGAGTTTATCTATCGGCACGTTACTCGTGTAAATTGTAGGCAATAGATTCTCATGGCGTCTGTTTACAAGTCTAAAAATAGAATTCCTTATCCATTCCTTGTCTTCTACTGCTGCCCCTATATCGTCCAGGATCAACAACGCTGCATCTAAAATAGTTTCCCGCTGCTGTATTTTCTCATCTCTCTTATCTTTGACCAGTTCGATATATTCCGGCATAGAAATAAATTTCACTGAAATATCATGTGTCTTAAGTACTTCATTTGCCAGGCAGTAGGCAAGCATTGTTTTCCCGCTTCCCTTTGCTTGAGAATATATATAAAGCCCTCTCCCCTGTTTTCTGAACTCCTTGAAATGGATCACAAACGCATTCGATATCTTTTTCTGTATCTCTATATCTGTATCATACAAATTCCAGTTAAAATCGCGTCCGGTCTTATATACATACTCTTTCGGCATCCCGCTCCTATTCCTGCGATCATCCGCCAAGTAATTAACTCCAGCATTGCCTGGAATGATAAATGGGGCTGTTTCTCCATAATTCTCTATTTCGTAATCAACTAAAAGGGGCGTCTTCTGGGTCGGGGATAACGTGCAGATCCTCTTCACGGCCGCGGTACCCGAATAGCATTGCGTTTCGATATGATGGAGATCCCCCGGCTTCATTTCCTGTCTCATCTTCCTTGTCCTCCCATTTGCTATAATTTCCATCAAGAATCTTCACCATATTGGAATCTTTCAACATCCAGTCAAATGTAGCTGACCAGTTCCGGTCGTTCTTCCCTTTTAGGAAGTCGCTTTTTTCTGCCATTTCAAACACCTTCTTGAAGTCTTCGATAGTATACACCTTAAGACGCGCTCTGATTGCCTTCTTTCTTCCTTCAGATAGTTTCGTGAGACGTGGGAATGATACGCAGGTATCATTATACATATCAGCTATTTGCTGATAATTTATTCTGTCTTTTCTCTTCTCTGTCTCTTTCTCTATATCTATATCTGACTCTATATCTAATTCTTTCTCTATCTCTCGTGGATGTTTGTCGGACATTTGTCCTATTACTGGATTTATTTCCGATTTTATTTTCATCCGCTCTGCTCTTTTCCGATCCCCTTCTGTTGAAGACTTACCAACAAATAATTGAATATCAGACATATAAATAGCCCCACTATCTAAGACATCGATTAAACCTAACTGTTGGAACATTTCCAATGCTTTTTCCACTGTTCCTATTTGATGTCTTGTCACCGTTGCAATCATCTGTGCATTATATGGGATTGCATTATTTAAAACTAAATATCCATTATTTCTAAGGCTCTTCAGATACATTTTCATTAATATATTGCTGTACAATATACCGTCCTGCATGCTTTCCAACAAAACCATACTATCTGAATCAAAAAAATTTTCTTTTAATTTGAGGTAATAGTATTTCTTATTATCTGCCATTTATTTTCCCTCCATATATCCTGCAGCTTGTGGAAGGAAACAATCTGAGTCATTAACTTCAAGCAGATTATTCTCCTGCAAATACTTAACCGTCTGCTGCACAAGATCAAGATCCTCTGCAAATTCTTCTGCTAGTTCTTCCTCAATGGAATCATATACCTCCTGGTAATATATGTAACCGCCTTTGTCAATGCTCAAGAGCATCATACGCAAATAGATGATTTGCATATCTTTCCCGTTTTTCTGTTTACGCATCTTTTTCTGATCCAACTGACTGAAATATGTATTTTTCAGCTTCAGCCAGTAATATCTTTTTGCTGACATTATCACATTACCTCACTTTCTACTGCCTCAGCTCCAAAGAATCTTTCATTGAAGTACCGAACCGGAACTTTACCACGGACGGTCAAGTAACCCCTCTTCGCAAGTTCTTGGTTCATGATCCGGATATATTCGTATCCCTTGCTGTCTGATACTCCAAGAATCTGTTTTACATCCTCGATATCATAAAACGACTTTCCCATAGCTTCACCCCCTTTCAATATCCAAAAATAACCCAGTGTGCAATTATGCCGAATATGGATAAGAACATTATCAAGCAAGTAAGTGCTGCGCTTTTATTCTCTTCTCGGTTCTTCTTAGATTTCTGCATTGTTTTCTTCCCTCATTCCTTTCTGACTCTACCAAAACCGCCGCCCGGCTTCTCTGTGTTAGTTGGTTTCAATAATCTCTGTTACGTCTACGCCAAGAGCTCGCGCAATCTTTCCGACTGTCTCCGGTCGCAGATCTACGCGTGTCGCTCTGCTGAGTGTTCCTGCTGGAACTCCGGCAGCGACTAGATCCTTTGTGCTTTTGCAAGCTCTTGCCTTTGCAAGTTCATATTTTGTTTTATCGATCTTCAACTTAATACCTCCTTTCAAAATCAATCATTTGATTTACAAATACAAATTAGCACACTCTTTTGATTTAGTCAATACCTCTTTTTCAATCTTTTGATTGATTTTGATTTTTTTACATGGTATTATCGTAATAAAGAAAGAAGGTGAATTATGAACACGGGCGAAAAAATAAAAAAAATCCGAAAAATGCAAGGACTTACACAGCGAGAATTAGCTAATAAATTGGGAACCTCCCCCCAAAACCTTGCCCAATATGAAAATAACAAACGTAATCCTAAGTACTGGACCTTGCAAAAAATTGCCGAAGTTTTGAACGTAAATATCGAAGCTCTGCTTCCTGATTCAGATTATAATAACGCATTAGGAGATAAGGCTGCGCTTGCATACTGCGCTATATTAGAACAAATAATAGGATTAAAAGGATATACCTTTAATATTACAGAAGACACAGATGAACTTTATATCAACTATCCTGACGGAATACTAAAAATTGACACAAAGGCAACAGATAGGTTACTAGAAGAAATAGAATCTTTTACAGATTTTAAAATGCAGGAATTAAAAAAGAAATATGCCAATAACTTTATACCAAAAAAATTTTTTGATTATGCGAGTCATACTATCAAACCAGAATATCAAGGCGATATCAACGATTATTTGCAAGTAAACGCAGCACACGAGCGAACCGATATAGAAGTAACCGACGAAATGAAAAAGCATGATGATGATATTATGAATGACGAGAATTTCTGATTTCATTTTTCCCAAAACTGGAAGAATCTTCTGATCCTACCAAAGCCGCCGCCCGGTACAGGAAGGGAGAAGATAACCATGCCAGCTTATAAAGACGAGAAAACAGGGAAATGGTATTGCAAATTCTACTATACGGATTGGACTGGAAAGAAACGACAGAAACTAAAGAGGGGATTTGATCGGCAGCGGGATGCGAAGGAGTGGGAAAGAATATTCCTGGAGCAGTACGCTACTACTCCGGATATAACCTTTCGTTCCTTGTATGATAAATATGTCCGATTCAAAGAGAACAGAGTAAAAAGGACCACTCTGGACAATCAGAAGTGTGCTATTGAACTGCATATACTTCCATTCTTCGGAGATATGCTTGTATCAGAGATCACTCCGGCAGATGTGGCAGAGTGGCAGAATCAACTATTATCAGAGCATTATTCAGCAGCACACACGCGTCAGATTAATGCTTATTTGCGAATGTTGTTTCGATATGCTATAAATTATCTAGGGCTTCCAAAAAGTCCAGTGATCGGGCAGATCTGCAAGCCAACAGTGAAACAGATCAATTACTGGACACCAGAAGAGTATAAGATGTTTTCTGACAACTTAAAAGATAACATCGAATTGTATACAGCATTTGAAATGTTATTTTATACCGGGATGCGAAAGGGAGAGCTGTTGGCTCTCACACTGGAAGATATAGACTTCGAAAAGAAAACAATCCGGATCAACAAGACACTGGCATATATTTCCGGAGAGTATGTTGCACAGTCACCTAAGACGGTCAAGAGCAACCGGATCATAGAAGCTCCGGACTTCCTGCTGGAAGAGATCAAGGCGTATATTACCAAATTGTACTGTCCTGAATCAAAGCAACGTCTTTTCATGCGTTCCCGGGTGTGGTTAGGTCAGGCAATCACCTACAACTGCGAAAGACTCAACATGAAGCGGATCAGGGTGCATGATCTGAGACACTCACACGCCTCGCTTCTTATCAACCTCGGCGCAAATCCCTTAATGATCGCAGAACGGCTAGGACATGAAGACGTAAAAGTGACTATGAACACCTACGGTCACCTCTTTCAGTCCCACCAAAAAGACATAATTGACAAGCTCGACACTGTTAAAAACAGTATCATTTAAGTATCAACAAAAAAGCGGTTTCCCTATTTGTAGGGTTTCCGCTTATTTTATTTTCATAAAAAGATTATGAAAATATTGTAAAAACGTGCCGTTTCATAGTATACTAGAAAAGTAATGCCTGTTTATAACAGATTTATCTGTTAATAATAGTAATAACAGTTCGGCAAAATTTATAGTAAGGAAGATAAAACGATGAAAATTGGATTTGACAATGACAAATATCTGAAAATGCAGTCCGAACATATCCGTGAGCGTATCGGAAAATTCGGTGGAAAGCTCTATCTTGAATTCGGTGGAAAGCTTTTTGATGACTATCATGCTTCCCGTGTACTTCCGGGATTTGAACCTGACAGCAAGCTGCGTCTCTTAAAGGAGCTCAGCGACCAGGCTGAGATCGTCTTTGCAATCAGTGCAAAAGACATTGAAAAGAATAAGATTCGTGGGGATCTTGGTATCACTTATGATTCAGACGTGATCCGCCTGATCGGTACTTACCGTGAGCAGGGACTTTTCGTTGGAAGTGTAGTAATCACACAGTTCTCCGGACAGGAAAGTGCACTTCTGTTCAAGAACCGTCTTGAGAACCTTGGAATCTCTGTATACATTCATTACAACATTCCGGGATATCCGTCCAACATTCCACTGATCGTCAGTGAGAATGGTTACGGAAAGAACGATTATATCGAGACTTCACATCCGCTTGTTATTGTAACAGCTCCGGGACCTGGAAGTGGAAAGATGGCTGTCTGCCTGTCTCAGTTATATCAGGAGCATCAGCGCGGAATCGAAGCCGGATATGCGAAGTTCGAGACATTCCCTATCTGGAATCTGCCGCTGAAGCACCCGGTAAACCTCGCTTATGAGGCTGCTACAGCTGACCTTAACGATGTAAATATGATCGACCCATATCATCTTGAAGCTTATGGTGTAACAACTGTAAACTACAACCGTGACGTAGAGATCTTCCCTGTTTTAAATACAATCTTCGAGAAGATCTACGGTTCCAGCCCATACAAATCACCTACAGACATGGGGGTAAATATGGCCGGAAATTGTATCTGTGATGATGAAGCCTGCCGTGAAGCTTCCCGCCAGGAGATTATCCGACGCTACTATGCAGCACTCAATGCGCTTCTGAAAGGTGATGCTTCTGAGAAAGAAGCTGAGAAGATCGAGCTTCTTATGAATATGGAAGGAATCACTGTTTCTGACCGAAAAGTTGCTGTCAAAGCACTGGAGCGTGCTCAGCAGACAGGCGGACCTGCTGCCGCACTGGAGCTTGAAGATGGACGCATCATCACCGGAAAAACTTCCAACCTGCTCGGTGCGAGCGCTGCCCTTCTTGTAAACGTACTGAAGGAACTTGCCGGCATCGACCACAATGTCCATATCATCTCTCCGGAAGCAATTGAACCGATTCAGAAATTGAAAGTGGATTACCTGAACAGCAAGAATCCTCGTCTTCACACAGACGAGATCCTGATTGCACTTTCCGCAAGTGCTGCTGTCAATCCGATCGCTGAGCTTGCACTCTCCCAGCTTCCAAAACTGAAAGGATGCCAGGCTCATACTTCCGTAATGCTTTCAAGTGTTGATATCAAGACATTTAAAAAACTTGGTGTACAGCTCACAAGTGAAGCTGTGAACGAACGTCAGATTTTAAGCTAAAGACAAATCTTTACCAATACAGAAAGATATCACAAAAACCTCTCTGCGGTTTCAGGTATAACCACCTGCTGTCTGAGAGGTTTTTTTCTGCATTTCTCCCATTTTCCAAAGCTTTTTCGCCTTCCTTCTTTACATTGCTTCGTTAAAATCACTTCATCCCATCTTTTTTCTATGTTTTTATCAAAAAAGTATTGTAATTTTTTTCTGAATAGGTGTATACTTGGAAAGTATTTTTTTTGATAACAACTATTCACGGAGGAGGAAAGACACTATGGCAGTAAAATATGTATTTGTTACAGGCGGAGTTGTATCCGGTCTTGGAAAAGGAATTACAGCTGCATCTTTGGGACGACTTTTGAAAGCGCGTGGTTACACTGTAACTATGCAGAAATTCGATCCTTACATCAATATTGACCCTGGTACAATGAACCCAGTACAGCACGGAGAAGTTTTTGTTACAGATGACGGTGCAGAAACTGACCTTGACCTTGGTCATTACGAAAGATTTATCGATGAAAGCCTGACAAAGAATTCCAATGTTACAACAGGAAAGATCTATTGGTCCGTTCTTCAGAAAGAACGCCGCGGAGATTTCGGTGGAGGAACCGTTCAGGTAATCCCTCATATTACAAATGAGATCAAGAGCCGTTTCTACCGTAATCCGGCTGCAACAGATACTGAGATTGCTATCATTGAGGTCGGTGGAACTGTTGGTGATATTGAAAGCCAGCCTTTCCTTGAATCCATCCGTCAGTTTCAGCATGAACGCGGAGCAGAAAATGTTATCCTGATCCATGTTACGCTGATTCCTTATTTAAGAGCATCTCAGGAAATGAAGACAAAACCGACACAGGCAAGTGTAAAAGAACTTCAGGGAATGGGAATCCAGCCGGATATCATTGTCTGCCGTTCCGAATATCCACTGGATGATGCAATGAGAAACAAGATTTCTCTGTTCTGTAATCTCCCGGCTGACCATGTACTTCAGAACCTGGACGTAGAATATCTCTACGAGGCACCACTTGCCATGGAGAAAGAACATCTGGCACAGGTTGTATGCGAGTCTCTGCATCTTGACTGCCCGGAACCGGATCTTACAGACTGGACTGAGATGGTTGAAAACCTTCGTCATCCAACACAGGAAGTGACTGTAGCACTGGTTGGAAAATATATCCAGCTTCATGACGCATACATCAGTGTTGTAGAAGCGTTAAAGCACGGCGGAATTTACACACACACAACAGTAAATATCAAATGGATCGATTCCGAAACTGTAACAGAAGAAAATGCTGAAGAACTCTTCTCTGACGTAAGCGGTATTCTTGTTCCTGGTGGATTTGGCCATCGTGGTGTAGAAGGTAAGATCACAGCGATCAAATACGCCCGTACACACAACGTTCCGTTCCTTGGTCTCTGCCTTGGTATGCAGCTGTCTATCGTTGAATTTGCAAGAAATGTCATCGGTTACAAAGATGCACACAGCATGGAGCTCAATCCAGATACAACACATCCGGTCATCCACATCATGTCCGATCAGATTGGTATTGAAGATATTGGTGGTACTTTAAGACTTGGTTCTTATCCATGTGTGCTGAAAGACAACTCTCTTGCTTATAAACTGTATGGAAAGAAAGAGATTGAAGAGCGTCACCGTCATCGCTATGAAGTAAACAATGACTACCGTGAAGTTCTTGAAGAAAATGGAATGTCCCTTTGCGGACTTTCACCGGACAGCCGTATTGTAGAGATGGTTGAGATTCCTTCTCATCCATGGTTTATCGCAACTCAGGCGCATCCGGAGCTGAAATCCAGACCAAACAGACCGCATCCACTGTTCAAGGGATTCGTTGAAGCTGCACTGGAGAATCAGAAAGAGAAAAATAAATAGCAAAATTTTAAAAGTCACACTCTAAAGTGGACTCAAAAAAGGATTTGATCGTATCTGGCAAAACCCAGATGAATCAAATCCTTTTTCTATCTGACGACAGGTTCTCAAATTCCTGTCCTTCACTTATTATCAGCAGATTTCTTTTTCTCTACTCTCTTTTTCATGATCAGCTCTTCCATCTTCCATCCTGCCCAGCCCGAGAATAGTCCGACAATCAATCCGCCGAGAACGTCGGTCGGATAATGTACCCCTACATATAATCTCGATAATGCGATCAAAGTAGCCAATACCATTGCCGCAATTCTCCATTTCTTCGGAAACACTTCCTTGCACTTGTAGGTTGCAAATGCTGATGCAAAGGATGCACATGTATGACCGGAAGGGAAAGAAAAATCCTTCTGTTTCTCAATCATAAGTTCTAATTCCTGTATCACTTCATACGGCCTTATTCTGGCAACCACATTCTTTATCGCCACATTTGTGATCAGTGTTCCTATAATAAGCGCCAACGCTGATGCAAGCCCTGCCTTCCTTGTCTTCTTAGGAATCAGTAGAACAATCGTTAGAAGAATCCAGAAGATTCCAAAATCTCCAAGATGCGTGATCCCTTTCCAGAACCAGTCCATCCAGTCGTGACGGATATATTCCTGAATAAAAAGCAGAATGTTCTGATCTAATTGTAAAATAGAGTCCATTTCCTTTTTTCACCTCTTTCAAATCATTTTCCCAGAACGGTTTCTTTCAAAAACAATTCCTTCACTACAGATTCATATACTACACATTTCTCACATTTCTTAATCTTCTTGAAATACTTCCTTCCATCTGTAAAGATAGGATGAAGATAGAACCACATTTCTTTCATCTTATAAAGAATCGTTCGGTCTCCTGACATTTCTTCACAATATGCCGCATAGAGAACATCATGGAATTTCTTTAGCTCTTCTATCGTTGCGGCACTTCCGCCTTTTAGCTTTCTTCCAAGTGCCGGATCAGCCAGCACGCCGCGCCCCATCATCACAGTATCTGTCTGTGGAAATCTTATTTTCAACTGTTCCATATCCTCCACAGAACAGATATCCCCATTATAGCAAAGCAGATGTTCGCTATGTTCCACTGCCCATGCATATGTATCAAGCTTTGGTGTGTTCTTATAGAACTCCTTCTGCACACGCGGATGAATGATCAGCTCCTTCAGCGGATATTTATTATAGATAGGAAGGATTGTCTCAAACTCCTCCGGATCTTCCATTCCGATTCTTGTTTTGATTGAGATTTCCAGATTACATTTCTCAAAAACCGCATCCAGAAATCGATCCAGCTTCTGTGGCTCATCCAAAAATCCCGCTCCTCTTCCCTTCGTCACAACAGTTCTAGACGGGCATCCAAGATTCAGGTTCACTTCTTTATATCCGTAATCTCCAAGTTTCTGAGCTGTGCACAAAAAATCTTCCACGTTATTCGTAAGAATCTGCGGCACCGCATACATCCCCTCATTGTGCTCCGGCATCACATCCTTCTTCTCTCTTGTGCTGAAATGCCCTTTCTGATTCGGACTGATAAACGGAATAAAATACTTATCAAATCCGTCAAAGCACTGATGTAATGCATTTCTATAAATATGTCCTGTGATCCCCTCCAATGGGGCAAGATATAAATTCATTGATCGTTCTCCTGACTTTTTCCACTTCTTTGCATTGTTTTTAACAGTAATAACATTTTTATCATACCCCGACTTTCTTGTCAAGAATATTTACTTATGCTAAACTAATGTATATAAGAAAAAATACGAGGGAGGATTTATTTGTTTATGAATACACTAAAAAAATTCATCCACTACTATGGCCCGTACAAAACGGTCTTTTTTATTGACCTTCTCTGTGCAGCCATTATCAGTCTTGTGGATCTTGCTTATCCGCAGATTCTACGAAGTGCGACCAAGACACTTTTTACTCAGGATAAAGCAATTATCCTGCAGGCGCTTCCGTGGATCGCGATCGGACTCTTTATGATGTATGTCATCCAAAGCTTCTGCAAATATTATGTCAGCTGTCAGGGACATATCATGGGCGCTAAGATGGAGCGGGATATGCGTCAGGAACTCTTCGAACACTATGAAGAGCTGTCCTTTTCCTATTACAGTCAGAACAACTCCGGTCAGATGATGAGTAAGCTGGTCAGTGACCTGTTCGACATTTCCGAGTTTGCACACCATGGCCCGGAGAACTTATTTATCTCATTAGTTAAGATCGTCGGATCCTTTATTTTCCTTTTCTTAATTAATAAGAAGCTGGCTCTTCCGCTGATCGTACTTGTGATCCTGATGTTTCTCTTCTCTTTCCGTCAGAACCAGAAGATGCAGCGCACCTTTATGGAAAACAGAAAGAAAATCGGTGATGTCAACGCAAGCCTTCAGGACACATTATCCGGAATCCGTGTTGTCCAGTCTTTTACAAATGAAGAGATTGAGAAGAACAAGTTCCAGAAGAGTAACCACGCATTCCTTGTCTCCAAGAAAGACAATTACAGATGCATGGGCGAATTCATGAGTTCGAACCTGTTTTTCCAGGGAATGATGCATCTGGTCACACTTGTATATGGCGGCTATCTGATTGCAAATAATGAAATGTCAGCTGCTGATCTTGCGATGTACGCACTTTATATCGGAATCTTCATCAGCCCGATCCAGATTCTCGTAGAGCTGATGGAAATGATGCAGAAAGGACTTTCCGGTTTCCGCCGTTTCCTTGATGTTATGGAGACAGAACCTGAGATTCAGGATGCACCAGATGCAGTAGAACTCAAAGATGTGAAAGGCCGTGTCTGCTACGAAGATGTCTCCTTCCATTACAGCGACGATGAAACGACTGTTCTCTCTCACGTATCGATCGAGATTCCTGCTGGGAAGTCAGTTGCATTGGTCGGTCCATCCGGCGGTGGAAAGACAACAATCTGTTCCCTGTTGCCTCGCTTCTACGATGTAACTGGCGGACGCGTCACAGTAGACGGACAGGATATCCGCTCTCTTACATTGAAGAGTCTTAGAAGCCAGATCGGTGTCGTTCAGCAGGATGTCTACCTCTTCTCCGGTTCCATCCACGACAACATTGCCTATGGCAAGCCGGATGCGACAGAAGAAGAAATCATCGAAGCAGCAAAATGTGCGAACATCCACGACTTTATCATGGAACTGCCTGATCAGTACGATACATTTGTCGGCGAGCGCGGCGCAAGACTTTCCGGTGGTCAGAAACAGCGTATCTCGATTGCCCGTGTCTTCTTAAAGAATCCACCGATCCTGATCCTTGATGAAGCAACCAGTGCTCTTGATAACGAGAGTGAACGCTGGATCCAGCACAGTCTGGAAGAACTGTCCAAGAACAGAACGACCATCACAATCGCACACCGTCTGTCCACGATTAAAAATGCAGATGAGATTATTGTTATTACAGAAAATGGTATCGCAGAGCGCGGAACACATGAAACTCTGCTTGAGAAAAATGGTATTTATGCCGGATATTACAATATGATGTAACTGTTCAGAGCCAAGCAAAATTTCATAAAACAGGTGTAAAATGCTTGCATTTTTAAGACTGTTTTTGAAATTTTATTTGGCGGATACGCCACACCGACGAAATGCGTAGCATTTTGGAGGTTGGCTCTGAACAGTTACAATATAGCATAAAATAAGAATCTCCCGTAGAAATCAGTATTTTCATACTTGAACTTCTTCGGGAGATTCGCATTTTTGTTGTTTCGGGTAACTATTCTTACTCTTCTACTTCAATCTTACGGATTGTTTTCTTTGCAATCTCATCCTTGATTGCTTCGATGAATTCTCCAAGATCCTTAGAACCTTCATCTCCAAGATATCTGCTTCTTACAGATACTTTCTGCTCTTCCTCTTCCTTCGCTCCAACGATCAGCATATATGGAACTCTGTTCAGACGAGCCTCACGGATCTTGTATCCCATCTTCTCAGAACGTCCATCTACTGAGCAACGGATATTTGCTTCTTTCAGCTGTGCTTCCACTTTCGCTGCATAATCATTGTATTTATCAGAAATCGGAATTACACGAACCTGCTCCGGACACAGCCATGTCGGGAACATTCCTGCATATTTCTCGATCAGCCATGCCAGTGTTCTCTCGTAGCATCCCATAGATGTACGGTGGATGATGTACGGACGCTGTTTGTCACCATTTTCATCGATATAGTACATATCAAACTGCTCAGCAAGAAGTGCATCCCACTGGATTGTGATCATTGTGTCTTCCTTACCATATACGTTCTTCGCATTGATATCAACTTTCGGTCCGTAGAAAGCAGCCTCTCCGACATCCTCTACGAATGGAATGTTGAGTTCCTGAAGCATTGTACGGATATGACCTTCTGTCTCTTCCCATACTTCCGGTGCTCCGATGTATTTCTTAGTATCTTTCGGATCCCATTTAGAAAGGTGATATGTTACATCCTCTTCTACTCCGAGAACCTGCAGACAGTACTGTGCAAGTGCGATACAATCTTTGAACTCCTTTACCATCTGATCCGGTCTTACTACTAAATGTCCCTCAGAGATCGTGAACTGACGAACACGTGTCAGACCATGCATCTCTCCGGAATCCTCGTTACGGAACAGTGTAGATGTCTCACCATAACGAAGTGGCAGATCACGGTAGCTATGCTGCTCTGCTTTGTATACATAATACTGGAATGGACATGTCATCGGACGAAGAGCAAATACTTCTTTGTCTTTCTCCTCATCTCCTAAAACGAACATTCCTTCTTTATAGTGATCCCAATGTCCGGAAATCTTATAAAGATCGCTCTTTGCCATAAGTGGTGTCTTTGTACGGATATATCCACGTTTTTCCTCTTCATCCTCGATCCAGCGCTGCAATTCCTGCATGATAATAACACCGTTTGGCATGATCAGCGGAAGTCCCTGTCCGATTACATCTACCGTTGTGAAAAGCTTCATCTCACGGCCAAGTTTGTTATGATCACGTTTCTTTGCTTCCTCTAACTGTGTCAGATGCTCTTTCAGCTCATCCTTTGTTGCATAAGCTGTACCGTAAATACGTGTCAGCATATGCTTGTTCTCATCACCTCTCCAGTAAGCTCCTGAAGATGATAACAGCTTGAATGCTTTGATTCCCTTTGTGCTCATCAGGTGTGGGCCTGCACATAAGTCAACCCAGTCTCCCTGAGAATAGAAGGAAATCTCTTCTCCTTCCGGAAGATCCTCGATCAGTTCAACCTTGTATGGCTCATTTTTCTCTTTGAAAAATGCGATCGCATCCTCTCTTGATTTTGTAAATCTTTCGATCTTAGCGCCCTTCTTGATGATCTTCTTCATCTCTTTCTCGATAGCGTCAAGGTCATCTCTTGAAAATGACTGACATTCGAAATCATAGTAAAATCCTGTATCAATAGAAGGTCCGATTGCAACCTTTGCCTCTGGGAAAAGTGTCTGAACAGCTTCTGCCATTACATGAGATGCTGTGTGACGAAGTACTGCCAATCCTTTCTCATCTCTTGCTGTAAGGATGTTCAGTTCACAGTCTTTATCAAGAACTGTACGAAGGTCTACAACCTCTCCGTCTACTTCTCCTGCACAGGCTGCGCGTGCAAGTCCTTCACTGATGTCAAATGCAACGTCGATTACTGATTTTGCTTCTGAATATTCTTTTTTTGATCCATCTTTTAATGTAATAATCATTTTCGCTTCCTCCTATTTTCTTCAAGTAACTATGCATGCTTTCATTCGGGGATTCTATGGAAAAAGAAAAGACTTCATCTGTCCCCTGCACTCACATGCAAGGGACGGATAAAGTCTGATTATCAATTACTTTACTATCCGCGGTTCCACCCTTTTTGTTTTCAAGATCACAGTAAATGTACTGCTTTAAAACCACTTCATTCATGATTATAACGGAATCACCGGACCGGATTGGGGCCACTCAGAGGTAGTCTTCAAATGATTCCTGCTAAGATACTTCCAGCAAATGTATCTCTCTCTGTAACATTCCACATCCTACTCGTCTCGTCATCGTGTTATCGGCTAAGAACTATGTTGCTTTATAATCCTTAACTTCTTCTGACCATCATTATAGCATTCAATCGAGGATTGTCAACGCTATTTTTACAGTTTTTCAGTTTTTTAGATAATCTTCTTTTTCTTGAAGATCAAAATACAGATCACGATAATGACAATACTAAGTGCCATTACCGCCGGATATCCATTTTCAAGTCCAGGCATATCTTTAAAGTTCATTCCAAACCATCCCGTGATCAATGTCAGTGGGAAGAAAATCGTAGAAATCACTGTTAAAAACTGCATGTTGTTATTCTGTCTATTGTCAATCTGAGACTGGTAAGCCTCCTTTACCTGACGGGCATATTCCAACAGATGAGAAGTACGGCTCATCAGACGGTCTGCACGGTCAGTAAGTGTTCCGAAGTATTTCAATTGATCATTCAAAAACAATCCATTCTCGTTCTCTTCAAGCTCTTTTGTCAAGTCCATCATCTCATCATAATAGCTTCTCAGATTCAGAAGTTCCCTTCGGATTGGCATCAGTCGGTTCTGGATCGTATCTGTATGATCCTGGGACACATCCTCTTCCATACGAAGAAGTCTACGCTCATAGGCCACAAGGATCTCCAGATCCCTGCTCATGAATTCTGCTATGTAATTATAGAGGAAACGTTCTTTCGTCTCACCCTGATGCATTCGTTTCCTCTTGATCCTACTAATAAGTCGCTCTGAAAATGTCTCGTCATCTACGATAACAACATTATTTTCATTTACAAACATGTACATTCGGTATCTGCTTCCTAATACATCAAGAAGCTTTGGAATGCAGAAAGTTCCTACCATACATTCCTGCTGATTCTCAATCTTACAGAATCCGATCTTTGCAATCTGGATCTCACTTTCATATATGATCCCTGCTGTTGCCAATGTCTCCTCCGCATGATTGGAATCTGTGAGGAACACAGCAGGACACTTTTCTTTCTCCCATTCTTCCTGACTGATCTCTGTCAGACGTTCCCCGAATTTATAGATCATTCTATCACCTTATTTTCTGTCTGTTGTACAGCCGCCTCCAACTGATTACTACTGTTCACTGCTGCTTTCACATAGGCTTCCTGATAAAGAAGTTCCTGTGAGTTAATTGGCTGTCCCTTACATTCTACCACAGAATAGGTTCCTTTTGCATCCTCCTTTCGCGCTTTTTTGTTATCACTTAACATCAGATCAAAAAGATCCTGCAGACGTTTCTTTAATCGTTCGGAATAAACCGGCGCTGCAACTTCTACACTTCCGGCAGTTCTTTTACAAATTCCAGTAACTCTTCCATCGAGCCCTGATATTCGGAGTCGATCGGAAGGTTTTTCTTATTCTCCATCGTATCTGTGATAAGAAATACAGGAACTCCAAGCGCACGGATCGCAAGATCTTCCTCCACGTCATTTCCAACCATCAGACACTCTGACGGATCAAGCTCAAACTGTTCCAAAATTTGACGGAAATATTCCGGATTTGGCTTACAATATACATGATCTTCATATGTTGTAATAATCTTAAAATCTTCCAGATCCAGTCCCGCCCAGTCGATACGATTCATTGTTGCACATCTTGGAAAGATTGGGTTCGTTGCAAGATAAACTTCAATGCCTTTCTTCTTCGCCTCTTTTATAACCATATCTGAAAGTGGTGTCGGCTGTGTCGTACACTTGGCCTGATTGAATTCATCCTCGTAAAATGCGTCCGCAATTGCCTCTGATTCTTCCACAGAAAGCGGCAGGAATTCATCAATATAACTCCAGAATGCCTCTCGGTTTGTTTTGGAACCATCATTTTTCACCATCGCCTCATAGCCTTTCCATACTGCACCAATGAATCCTTTTGGATCCATTTCCACGCCTTTCTTCAAATATGCCTTTGCAAGAAGCGGCATATAAAAACGGACAAATTCGTCCTGTACCATCGGTAAAAGTGTTCCGTCTAAGTCAAATAAAATATGTTTAATCGCCATCTTTTTCTCCTTCTTTCAATCTTTGTGCTCTTCTCTGATTGCTGATGACTCTTATAATGTCGGTCATAGAATAAGCCCTTTTTATCATAATAGTAACATTATACTCTCATATATTTCCTTCTATCAAGCAAATTATCATTCAGAACATGCCACTTCATAAAAGTTGTTACTGTTCACAGTACCTGTGACCAGCAACGCATCTCGCCATTTAAAATCGCCTTTGGCGATGGGCGAGATGCCATTCAAGATAAAACGTGCATCCTCCGTGCCAATCAGCGTAGTGATTGACACGGGAGTGAACAGTAACTAAAAGTTTCACATTTCTTATTATCTATACTGCAGATACTCCAGGAACCGCTTCACCGCCGGAGTTGCACCTTTTCTGTTACGCATGGCAAGTCCTATATTACGATACGCCGGGATCTCCAGTTCTCGTGTAACAATTCGATACGGAATCCGTTTCAAGATCAGTTCCGGCAAAACACTGATTCCAAGCCCGCTCTCAACCATCGCCATGATCGCGTAGTCATCCCATGTTGTGAAATGTACTTTCGGCTTTAAATTACTTCTTTCAAAGATCTCAGAAACTTCTGCCTTAGCACCTTTCTCCAATAGCATAAACGGTTCCTCACAAAGCGCACTGACCGGAATCTTCTGAAGTTCCGTCAGCGGATGTCCTTCCGGAAGCACGACAAGCAGCCTGTCCTGCTCCAGGAAAATTGTATCCATCTCATCCCTTACCGGCAATCTTGTGAATCCACAGTCAATTCGCCCTTCCATGATCCATTCTTCAATATCCGTATAATCACCCAAAAGCATCTCGTAATCAATGTTTGGATAATTTTTCTGAAATTCCTTGATAATATTCGGCAGCCAATGTGTTGCTACGCTGGAAAATGTACCGATACGGATCAATCCTGACTTTAACCCTTGAAGCTCATCAACTTCCAATTGAAGTTTCTCGTATTCTCTGCAGACCCGTTCTGCATAAGGAAGTAACTTCATCCCACTGCTTGTAAGCTTTACTCCTGACTTGCTTCGTTCAAGCAGAACTACCTTCCATTCCTTTTCCAGATCATTGATCATTCGGCTGATCCCTGACTGGGAATAACTCAACTGTTCCGCTGCCTTTGTAAAACTTCCACACTCTACTGTCTTAACAAATGCCATGTATTTCTGAATACTTCCATCCATGAATTTAACACTCCTTTCGCTTTACATTTTCCCATCTGTTTTCGCTACGAAAAATCTCTTTACTTACTTTATATTTGTTTTTGTCATGTAATTCATGAGAAACATTCGCTTTTGTAATTGATAACTGTATGATACTATAAAACAGTCGATGAGACAAGGCTGGTTGTTAACTGACATCCGGAAATTATTTTAAAAGATATTCAGCAAGGAGTTATGTATTATGGGACTTTATAATAATCGAATCGTAGTAAAAGTTGGAACATCTACACTTACCAATGACGCCGGAAAGAGCGATCTTCGTACAACAGACCGTCTTGTCTGTGTACTTTCTGATATCCAGAACATGGGATATGAAGTTGTACTCGTTTCCTCCGGAGCGATCGCAGTCGGAAGAAATAAACTGAACATGACTGCTAAACCAGACAGTATGCGTATGAAACAGGCTGCTGCTGCAGTTGGACAGTGTAGTCTGATGTATCTGTATGACAAGTTCTTCGGTGACTATGACAAGACAGTTGCCCAGATCCTGCTCAATGCAGATGATATTGAAGAAGAAGAAAAAAAGGAAAATCTGATCAATACATTCAATGCGCTTCTCGAGATGGGTGTAATCCCGATTGTAAACGAAAATGACTCCGTAAGCTATAAAGAAATCGAATCCGAGGATCGTCTCTTCGGTGATAACGACATGCTCTCAGCTGTCGTTGCAGTACTCTGCCGCGCAAAGCATCTGGTCATTTTCTCCGACATTGATGGATTTTATGACCACGATCCAAGATTGTATCCAAATGCACAGCTAATCGATCAGATTGATACAATTGATGACAGCGTCTATGCTTTAGCCGGTGGCGCAGGTTCCCGACGTGGAACAGGCGGAATGCGTACAAAACTTCAGGCCGCATCCCTTGCCACTTCCCAGGGAACAAACACAATTGTTACAAACGGAAAGCGTCCGGAAGTCCTTTATGATATTATAAAAGGCGGAAGAGCCGGCACATTATTCCCTGGAAAAATCTGATTCTTTCAGTAACATATTATAATTAATAAAAACGGATTAAAATCAGAAAATGCTTTGCTTTTGTTTCTTCTGACTTTAATCCGTTTCTTTTCATCATTTCTGCAACTCGTTTGCACTATCTTTTTGCTCCATCTCCTGTTTCCAGTAGATACGAAGCTTCTTCTCATCCAATCCATTCACAAATCGCTTCTTATATACAAGAAATTCCTCCAGATCCATCAAAATATGATACAGAAGTGCTCGTCCTTCGAACTCTTCGCGCGTCTTTGGAAGTTCTTCTTGCTTCATTTGCTCCGAAATCTCTTCCAACTTCTCGATCTGCTGATCCGGAATATTCATCTCAACAACATAATCTGCCATATACATGATATAATCTGCGATCACAAGTGCCTGCTTCGGCATCTTACGGATCTTCTTGATCTCATAATGCAGGTTATGAAGTACCTGCAGCTGCGCCAGACGCATTTCAAAGTAATCTATATAGTATCCCGGATGCGAATGAAATGTATTATCCTGGTAATCATACGCTGCCTTGATAAATTCATGCATTCTCCCCTCAAAGGCGATGATCCGATCCCAGACATTGATCTCCATATCTTTATTATGAAGATACGCTGCAAGTTCACACAAAAGAATCTGTAGCTGATTCTCTGTCTCCCTCATATAACGAATCAGATCCTGTTTCTGTCCTTCATAATCATAGAACAAATTCAGTACAATCGCGATTGTGATTCCAATCATTACTAAAAACAGCTCATTGCGAATAAACTCCGGACTAAAATCTCTTGTCATAAGAAAATGTGTGCCGATAACGGCATTTACCGAAATTGTTGCCGACCATCCAAGAC
>ERZ834382.962-NODE-962-length-28277-cov-4.922507_pt1 | contig 28277 bp, 28 predicted proteins | sample MGYA00519692_ERZ834382 | MGnify/ENA primary metagenome ERZ834382 (study PRJEB31850, sample SAMEA3708751) | human gut metagenome | biome: human gut; feature: human-associated habitat; material: faeces | place: China | collected 2014 ...
ATTGCGAGTGTCCAATTTGGCGAAAGCCAAACACCGAGGAAAAGCGAAGCTTTTTCGAGGTGGCCTGGACGGCCCGGTGGAAAAACCAATATAGCCCGCCTTTTAACGATGCATACCATGTTTGACTTTTTTTCAAAAAATATTGTATTTATTTATATTTTGTGATACTATATCCACACAATGAGTGGATACATAAGGAGAACGAGATGGATAAAAAAGAAAGGATTGAAAAGCAGATAGGTACATTAAAAGGAATTCGTGAAATGCTGGATATGAACAGGACAGAATTTTCACGATACATGGATATTCCACTGAGAACATTAGAGGAATGGGAAGCGGGAAGAAGGCAGATGCCGGAGTACGTACTCAGATTAATTGCATATTACGTTAAGGTGCAGAAGTTGATGAAGGAAAAAGGAATAGAATTGGAGGAACGATATGAACAAAAATGAAATTGTAATTTTTGAAACAGAGGATAAATTGATAACGCTTCCTGTGGCAGTAGATCATGAGACGGTCTGGCTGAATAGAAATCAAATGGCTGAGCTTTTTGACCGGGATGTAAAAACAATTGGTAAACATATTAATAATGCTTTGAGAGAAGAGTTAGAAAGTGATAAGGCAACTGTCGCAAAATTTGCGACAGTTCAAAAAGAGGGTGAACGTGAAGTAGAACGACAAATTGAATATTATAACCTGGATGTTATCATTTCTGTCGGCTACCGTGTAAAATCAAAACGAGGCGTTGAATTCCGGCGTTGGGCAAATTCAGTTCTTAAACAGTACATATTGAAGGGCTACGCAGTAAATGATAATCGTATCAGGCAGTTAGGCGAGGTGATACGAATTATGAAGCGGACCGAAAACGAGTTGGATAGCAGACAGGTTCTTTCTGTAATAGAAAAATATAGCAGTGCACTGGATTTACTGGATTCTTATGATCACCAGAATATGACACGGCCAGAAGGAAATCGTGCGACATATGTTCTTACCTATGAGGAATGTATGGACGTGATCCAGAGCATGCGATTCGGAGATGAATCCGATTTGTTTGGAAAAGAAAAGGATGATTCTTTCAAAGGCAGTATCGGTAATATTTATCAGTCATTTGGAGGAACAGATATCTATGAATCTTTGGAAGAGAAAGCTGCAAATTTGCTGTATTTGGTGACCAAGAACCACAGCTTTTTCGATGGAAATAAAAGAATTGCTGCGACAATGTTTCTCTATTTTCTTGATAAAAATGAAGTACTGTTTATAGATGGACAAAAGAAAATAGAAGATGCTGCTTTAGTAGCACTAACCATTATGATCGCAGAGTCCAGACCAGAAGAAAAAGAAATGATGATAAGCGTGATTATGAATTGTATGTTATAAAGCTTGATTTTAACTTTGGAATATTGTTCTTAATGACGATCACTCATGAGCGGTAGTCGTCAAGGTCTCGTGCAGGCACGGACTTTGGTTCTTGCCCGCGTAAACCAAAGCAGACAACACAACGCGAACCATTGTGACGCCTGCTTTTTGACTGTCCCGATTTAACTTAGATGGCTCCAATACGGCGCGTCTTTTAACGACGGATGCCATATTGAGCTTTTTAAGAGTAAAAAAGATTGTATTTCTATGTATTTTGTGATACGAATTATGAAGCGGACAAAAACGGACCGGACAGCAGCCCGGTCCCCTCTTATCTCGTTCCTTTTTCCCTCAGCTTACAGCCGGCAAATGTAACACCGACCATGAGAATAAAGCCAGCGGCATAGGCGGGGAAAACTCCATGGCTCCAGTTTGTCAAACAGAAACCGAGGTTCAGCACCGGCAGGTAAAAAAGCTGTGTCCAGATCCCAATGCCATTGAGCCAGTAGGCATGGAGGACCAGTATCTGAATGCCGATCAGTACCAGGTCGAAAGCTGCGATCAGATTCAGGAAAATAACGATCTGCTTTGTCCTTTTTCCGTTTCCGTTCATGAGAAATGCGAGGAGGACCCAGGCAGACAGGAAAGCGAGGGAGATCACCCCGTACGGCAGGGAGGAATTGAGATTGGCGGACATATACCAGTCCTGTATGCGGCCGACAGCAAAGGGCAGTGCGCCTAAAATAAGTAAAGCAGCAGTCATCGTACATCCCTCCATCGTTTATTTTTATACTTTTATTATACATTGCCATGGAATGCCCTGCAACAGAAACCGTTGTTCTGCACACACATGTATGCGCCTGTTACGCAAATGGAGATATACACCAATGAAAAAGAAAAATAGTCCGGACGATCACATACAAGGCTGTGGACCCCATGGGGGCCGGGAACAGGGAGGCGAGAGCATCCCTGGATCTGGACAGCCGGTCAGACGCGGCTGAAGCAAGCACCGTGCATTGAGTTAAATACCAATTTTACATAAAAGGAGAGATCATATATGTCACAGGATAGAATCAGTTCCGGGAAAACAACGGTGTACTTCCATCTTCCAGGCCTGTTTGAGTTTTATGAGCTGTACAAAAGATTTCTGCCGTTATTTTTTGAACATAGGGAATATTTTTACGAATGGTGCGGGATCGGCTCCATATACGGCGCTCCGGCGGGATGCATCTGGGGCGGGGGCCGTGTCGGGGAAGGAGATCAGAATCCGGGAGAGGTCCTGGCGCTGCTGGAGAAGTACGGGATCTCTGCCCGTCTGACCTTCAGCAATTCCCTGCTCAGGGAGGAGCATCTTGCGGACCGGAAATGCAACGCTCTCTGCGCCATGTTTGAGAAGAGCGGGAAAACGAAAAACGGCGTTATCGTTCATTCGGAGCTTTTGCTGGAGTATTTAAAAAAGAAATATCCAGGCCTTTATTTTGTTTCCTCCACCACAAAGGTACTGACAGATTTTGACCGGTTCACAGAGGAGATCGACCGGGAGGAGTTTCGCTATGCGGTGCCGGATTTCCGGCTGAATAAGGCCCTTGACCAATGGGATACGCTGTCAGAACGCCAGAAGGCTAAGGTGGAATTCCTGTGCAACGAATGCTGTTTCTATGGATGCAGGGACAGGAAACGCTGTTACGAGGCCGTCAGCCGGAAAAATCTCGGGGAGGACGGTCCGGACCACTGCTGTACGGCTCCCGGCGCAGGGGAGGGCTACCGATTTTCCAGAGCCATGAAAAATCCAGGATTCATCGGAGCAGAAGAGATCCGGAGCGTCTATCTTCCCATGGGCTTTTCTGATTTTAAGATCGAAGGCCGGGGACTGGGCAGCGCCCTGGTCCTGGAGTTCCTTCTTTATTACATGACCAGGCCGGAATACCAGATCCATGTGAGAGAGGAAATGTATCTGGATAATATGCTGGATCTGTTTTAAGTGCGGCCTGTAAAACGGCGGAAAATCCACTTGCAGCCTTTCTGCGGATGCGCTAAAATAAACCGGGAAATTAAAAGGAAGCGAGGCGTCATATGGGAACGGATATGACAAAGGGACGGCCCCTGCCGGTCCTTCTGCGGTTTACGATACCGCTTTTGCTGGGAAACCTTTTCCAGCAGTTTTATAATATGGCCGATACGATCATCGTGGGCCGGTATGTGGGAGCCGGAGCCCTGGCGGCCGTGGGCTCCACCGGGATCATCATGTTTCTGATCACAGGCTTTGCCCAGGGACTCACCTCCGGCTTTACGATCCTGACGGCCCAGCGGTATGGAGCCGGGGATACGGCCGGTGTAAAGCGGAGTGTTTCCGCGGGGATCTTTCTCTCAGCCGTCACAACAGTGGTTCTCACAGGCTTTTTCCTGGCGGTCATGGATCCGCTCCTTCGTCTCATGCAGACTCCGGAGGACATTTTCAGGGAGGCGGGCCGGTATATCAGGATCATTGCCGCAGGAACGGCGGTCTGTGTATTCTATAACCTGTTTTCTGCCTTTCTGAGGGCGGTGGGAAACAGCCGGGTCCCGTTGTTTTTTCTGGTCTTTTCCGCCTGCTTAAACGTGGCGCTGGATCTGGCGCTGATCGTGGGCGGAGGCATGGGCGTGGAAGGTGCGGCCCTGGCAACGGTGCTTTCCCAGGCAGTATCGGCAGTATTATGCGGCGGATATATTTTCTTAAAAACGCCGGATCTGATGCCGGGAGCCGGTCAGTGGCGTCCCCACAAAGGAGACGTCAGACGGGAGCTGTCCATTGGAATTCCCATGGCTCTCCAGTTTGCCATTACAGCCTCCGGGGGCATGGTCATGCAGTCGGCTGTGAACCAGTTCGGTTCCCTGGCGGTGGCGGCCTATACGGCGGCCGGAAAGCTGGAGACCCTGGTGGAGCAGGGAATGATCGCCCTGGGCCAGGCCATGGCCTCCTATGCCGGCCAGAATTTTGGAAAAGGGGATCTGGACCGGGTAAAAAAGGGAGTCCGGGCGGGCATGACCGTAACAGTGGTCTATGCGGTTATGGCGGCAGTCCTGGGGACTGTTTTCCTGCGTCCGGCCATGAGCCTGTTTTTTGCAGGCGATATAAGTGCCATGATGCCATGGGCCAGGACCTACATGAACATCTGTGTGGTGTTTTTTATCCCGTTGGGTGCGATCTTTGTATACAGGAACGTGATGCAGGGATGCGGATACGGCTTTCTGCCCATGGCCGGGGGGATCGCAGAGCTGCTGGCAAGGCTGGTGACGGCGGTCTTTGCCATGAAAATGGGAAGCTACGTTCTTACATGCTTCTGCCATCCGGCGGCATGGACGGCAGCGGCGGTGTTTTTGTGGGTCTCCTATGAGCGGGTAATAAGAAAGGCAGAGAGGGAGAAACGGGCTGAGGATCCCCCAGCCGCATTTTAACCAGGAAAGGATAAGAGTATGAAGAACAGTGAATGCAGCATCAGCAACATATACAGGCTGGACGGGAGGGTGCCTCTTTTAAAGGCAGTGCCCTTTGGACTCCAGCATATTCTGGCCATGTTTGTGTCGAATCTGACGCCGATCACGATCATTGCGGCCGCAGGGGGGCTTTCCCAGGCAGAGGTCGCCGTTCTTCTGCAGAATGCCATGCTGGTGGCCGGGATCGCAACGCTGATCCAGCTGTTTCCGGTCTGGAGGATCGGTTCCAGGCTTCCGATCGTCATGGGTGTCAGCTTTACGTTTGTTACGGTGCTGAGCACCGTGGCGGCCAGCTACGGATATCCGGCCGTCATAGGCGCAGCGATCTGCGGCGGAGTCTTTGAGGGCGTCATCGGCCTGTTTGCCAGATACTGGAGAAAGATCATTGCCCCTGTGGTCGCCTCGTCGGTGGTGATCGCCATAGGATATTCCCTGTTTACGGTGGGGGCCAGGTCCTTTGGAGGCGGCTACGCGGAGGACTTCGGCTCGGCCTCCAATCTGCTTCTGGGAGCTGTCACACTGACCGTCTGTCTGGGCTGGAACATCCTGGCACGGGGATATCTGAAGCAGCTGTCTGTGCTGGCAGGACTTGTGGTGGGATATATCCTGGCGGTGTTTATGGGCAAGGTGGATCTGTCAGTGATCTTTTCAGAGGGAATTGCTTCCCTGCCAGCTCTTCTGCCCTTTGCACCGGAATTCCATATGGGAGCCATTTTTTCCGTTGCCATTATCTTTATGGTTTCTGCGGCAGAAACCATCGGGGACACGACTGCCATGGTTTCCGGAGGGCTGGGCCGGGAGATCACCTCAAAGGAGATTTCCGGTTCCCTGGCCTGCGACGGCTTTGCTTCCGTCGTTTCTGCCCTGTTCGGATGCCCTCCGGTGACCTCATTTTCCCAGAATGTGGGGCTTGTGAACATGACGAAGGTCGTAAACCGCTTTACCATTGCCACCGGGGCCGGCTGTATGCTGCTGGCCGGATTCCTGCCACCGGTGGGGAACTTTTTTGCATCCCTCCCGGAATCCGTTCTGGGCGGGTGCACGATCATGATGTTCGGGACCATCATGGTATCGGGGATCCAGATGCTTTCCAGGGCTGGATTTACCCAGCGGAACATGACCATCGCCGCCCTGTCGCTCTCTGTGGGCATCGGTTTTACTGCGGCCAGTGAGATCGACCTGTGGCGGATCTTCCCGGAGGTGGTCCAGTCCGTATTTTCCGCCAATGTGGTAGCTGTGGTGTTTGTCGTATCCATATTGCTGAATCTGATCCTGCCGGAGGATATGGAGCTGGAGCGGATCCAGGGATAGTGGAAACAGGCGGTCAGGCGTTTCGTCAGCCGCAGAACTGAATAAAGGAACCGCCCCGGAAAAGGCGCTGCAAAGCAGATAGGAATGTATCTGCAAAGCAGCGCCTTTTTACGCGGGCAGCGGGCCAAAGTCCGTGCCTGCACGAGACCTTGGCAGCTGCCGCGATAACTATGAGAAAATCGCGCGGCGTGCTTCTTATGGTTCCGTGGAATGGCTCTGGAGCCGGAAAAGAAAAAATCCTGAAAAACTAGCACTCACATCTTGACAGTGCTAATAACATGTGTTATATTCTGCCTAGAACAAATAAACAAGATCATTTCCTTTTCAAAAGGAGGATTGTATATGAATATCAGTAAGTTTACACAAAAGTCAGTGGAGGCCGTCCAGGGCTGCGAGAAGCTGGCTTATGAATATGGAAACCAGCAGATCGACCAGGAGCATCTTCTGGTGAGCCTCCTGCGGCTGGAGGACAGCCTGATCATGAAGCTGGTGACGAAAATGGGGATCTCCGGCGGCCAGTTTTTAAATGAGGCGGAGCAGGCGTTAAATAAGCTTCCAAAGGTTTCCGGCGGCGGCCAGGTCTATCTGACCAACGATCTGAACAAGGTCCTCATCAGCGCAGAGGATGAGGCAAAAGCCATGGGAGACGAGTACGTTTCCGTGGAGCACCTGTTCTTATGCCTGTTAAGGGAGCCAAACCGGGCTTTAAAGGAGCTGTTCCGCTTATACGCCATTGACCGGAACAATTTTTTACAGGCTCTTTCCACCGTCCGCGGAAACCAGCGGGTGGTCAGCGACAATCCAGAGGCTACTTATGATACCTTAAATAAATATGGGGCCGATCTGGTGGAGCGGGCCAGGGACCAGAAGCTGGACCCGGTCATCGGCCGGGATGCGGAGATCCGGAATGTGGTCCGGATCCTGTCCAGAAAGACAAAGAATAACCCGGTGCTCATCGGAGAGCCAGGCGTCGGAAAGACGGCCGTGGTGGAGGGGCTTGCCCAGAGGATCGTCCGCGGCGATGTGCCGGAGGGCTTAAAGGATAAAAAGCTGTTTTCCCTGGATATGGGAGCACTGGTGGCAGGAGCCAAATACCGGGGCGAATTTGAGGAGCGGTTAAAGGCTGTTCTGGAGGAAGTGAAAAAGAGCGAGGGGCAGATCATTCTCTTCATCGATGAGCTTCATACCATTGTGGGAGCGGGAAAGACAGAGGGTTCCATGGATGCCGGAAATATGTTAAAGCCCATGCTGGCCAGGGGCGAGCTCCACTGCATCGGCGCCACGACCCTGGACGAATATCGGAAATATATTGAAAAGGATCCGGCCCTGGAGCGGCGGTTCCAGCCGGTGACGGTGGATGAGCCCACGGTGGAGGATACCATCTCCATCCTCCGGGGACTGAAGGACCGGTATGAGGTCTTCCATGGAGTAAAGATCACCGATTCGGCCCTGGTTTCGGCGGCGGTCCTGTCCAACCGGTATATCAGCGACCGGTTCCTTCCGGATAAGGCCATTGACCTGGTGGACGAGGCCTGTGCCATGATAAAGACCGAGCTGGACTCCATGCCCACCGAGCTTGATGAGCTGTCCAGGAAGATCATGCAGCTGGAGATCGAGGAGGCAGCCTTAAAGAAGGAAACCGACCATCTGAGCCAGGAGCGGCTGGCGGATCTCCAGAAGGAGCTGGCGGAGCTTCATGACACCTTTGCCTCCCAGAAGGCCCAGTGGGAGAACGAGAAGGCGTCGGTGGACCGGCTTTCCAGCCTCCGTGAGGAGATCGAGAGCCTGCACCGCCAGATCCAGGACGCCCAGCAGAAGTATGACCTGAATAAGGCAGCGGAGCTCCAGTACGGAAAGCTTCCGCAGCTGGAAAAGGAGCTGGAGGCCGAGGAGGAAAAGGTAAAGAACCAGGATCTGAGCCTGGTCCATGAAAGCGTTACAGAAGAGGAGATCGCCAGGATCATTTCCCGGTGGACGGGGATCCCGGTGGCAAAGCTTACAGAAAGTGAGCGGAATAAGACACTTCATCTGGATGAACAGCTCCATAAGCGGGTGGTGGGCCAGGATGAAGGCGTGGAGAAGGTCACAGAGGCCATTATCCGGTCCAAGGCCGGGATCAAGGATCCCACCAAGCCCATCGGCTCCTTCCTGTTCTTAGGCCCCACCGGCGTCGGAAAGACGGAGCTGGCCAAGGCCCTGGCGGAGAGCCTGTTTGATGACGAGAACAACATGGTGCGGATCGATATGAGCGAATATATGGAAAAGCATTCCGTGTCCCGTCTCATCGGTGCTCCTCCAGGATATGTGGGCTACGATGAGGGCGGCCAGCTGACCGAGGCAGTCCGCAGAAAGCCCTACTGCGTGGTCTTATTTGACGAGGTGGAAAAGGCCCATCCGGATGTGTTCAACGTGCTTTTACAGGTACTGGACGACGGGCGGATCACCGATTCCATGGGAAAGACTGTGGACTTTAAGAATACGATCCTCATCCTGACCTCCAACATCGGCTCCCAGTATCTCCTGGAGGGCATCGATGAGAACGGGAATATCCGACCGGAGGCGGAGCAGATGGTCATGAACGACCTTCGGGCCCATTTCCGTCCAGAGTTTTTAAACCGTCTGGATGAGACCATCCTCTTTAAGCCTCTGACAAAGGACAACATCGGAGGGATCGTGGATCTTCTGGCGGCAGACATCAACCGGCGTCTGGCCGATAAGGAGCTGACCATCGCCCTGTCCGATGAGGCAAAGCAGTTCATCGTGGACAATGGCTACGATCCGGTTTACGGAGCCAGACCGCTGAAACGGTATCTGCAGAAAAATGTGGAGACCCTGGCGGCAAAGCTGATCCTTTCCGACGGCGTCCATACAGGAGATACCATCCTGATCGATGTGGTGGACGGACGGCTGACGGCGCTGGCTGAACGATAACTGAACGGATATGACTGAAATCACCCGGAAGGGACGGTTCCATATGGGAACGTTCTTTTCCGGGTATTTTTATATCATGGGAAAATGCGTCCCATGATATTAAAACGCTCCGCAGGGACAGCCATGGGCCGGAAGCAGTTTTTCCGCAGAGGGAGCAAAAAAGCGGCCCGTCCGCAGGCGGAAAAGCACGCAGGTGCGTTTTTTCGTTCCCCCGGACAGCCCATGCTCATATATTAATAGGAAAGAAATGGATGGGGAGCGGGAGAACGTGTCAGTTTACGTGATAAAGGAAGGAGACAATGTGGACTGGATCGCAGAGACGGCCGGTATCCCTGTGGGAGAGCTTCTGTGGGCCAACCAGATAGAATATCCATACCGCCTGGCTGTGGGCCAGTCGCTCCTGATTCCGGAAGGACCGGCGGCGGACCGGGAACAGTCCAGGCGGGAGCTATACTCATTTGGTTATGCATATCCGTTTATTTCAAGGGAGACGGCGGAGCAGACGCTTCCGTTTCTGACAGATCTTTATATTTTTTCCTACGGCTTTACAGAACAGGGAACACTGATCCCGCCTTCGTCCGATGATGCCTGGCTGATCCGCCAGGCAGCGGATGCCGGTGTGGATCCTGTGATGGTCCTAACGCCCCTGGGTGCAGACGGCCGCTTTAACAACAATCTGGTGACGGCGCTGATGGAGGACAGGAGACTCCAGGAGAGGCTGATCTGGGAGCTGGGACGGACGATGACAGAAAAGGGCTACCGGGGGCTGGACATTGATTTTGAGTACGTCCGGGCAGAGGACGGGCCGGCCTTTGCAGAATTTACAGGCCGTGTGCGCCGTGTGCTCCAGGTATTCGGTTATCCGGTCTCTGTGGCCCTGGCTCCGAAAACGTCGCCGGACCAGAAGGGACTTTTATATGAAGGAATCGATTACCGTCTGTTAGGGGAGGCGGCGGACCGGGTGATGCTGATGACGTATGAATGGGGATATACATACGGCCCTCCCATGGCCGTAGCCCCCCTCAATATGGTCCGCCGGGTGGTGGAGTACGCGGTTTCAGCCATTCCGGTGGAAAAGATCAGCCTGGGGATCCCCAATTATGGGTATGAATGGCCCATTCCCTATGTGCGCGGGACCACAAAGGCCCAGTCCATCAGCAACCGGGAGGCGGTGGCCCGGGCCATCGATCATGGAGTCCCGATCCGGTTCGACGAGACGGCCTGGTCCCCATACCTTCGTTACTGGCAGTACGGGATCCAGCATGAGATCTGGTTCGAGGATGTGCGGAGCATTCAGGGAAAGTTTGACCTGATCCGGGAATATGGCCTTCTGGGGGCCGGTTACTGGCAGCTGATGAATTTTTTCCGCCCCAACTGGCTTTTAATGGAAGAAGAATTCCGAATTATTAGAAATAATTAAAGTTTCTGAATATTCATTGGGTTATTGACTTTTTTTCTCCTATCGCCCATGATAGAGGGGCTGAAAAAAGCAGAAAAAGGCTAAAAAGGAGAGAAAAAAGTGGAAAAAGCAGAAACAAAAGGAGCGGCGTTTGACTTTTATGGGAAGCTTTCGCTCACAAAGGCAGTTCCCCTGGGGCTTCAGCATGTGCTGGCCATGTTTGTGGGAAATCTGACTCCGATCCTCATCATCACAGGCGCCTGCGGCATTGGAGCAGGCAGCGAATTTGCAGAGCTGCAGGTGGATCTGCTGCAGAACGCCATGCTGGTGGCCGGGATCGTGACACTGGTGCAGCTTTACGCCATCGGTCCTGTGGGAGGAAAGGTCCCCATTATCATGGGAACCAGCTCCGGCTTCATCGGTGTATTCAACAGTGTGGCAAAGGTCATGGGCGGCGGCATTGCCGGCTACGGGGCCATTATGCTGGCCTCCGTTCTTGGCGGCCTGTTTGAGACGGTCCTGGGCTTTTTATTAAAGCCCCTGAGGCGGTTTTTCCCGGCAGTGGTCACTGGAACAGTAGTCCTTTCCATCGGCCTGTCCCTGGTATCCGTGGGCGTCAATTCCTTTGGCGGCGGAAATATGGCAGCTGATTTTGGTTCCATTGAGAACCTGGCTCTGGGCGCTCTTGTGACAGTGGTGATCATCGCGTTTAAGCACGGAACAAAGGGCATGACCAGCGCATCGTCCATTCTGATCGGAATCATCGCCGGATATATTGCGTCGGCTGTCATGGGCCTCTTTTTATCCCCCACAGGCATTACTGCTGATGGCGTGGAGTATACCAAGGCATGGGTCTTAAACTGGGACAAGGTGGCGGAGGCCTCCTGGTTTTCCATACCGAAGCTGATGCCGGTCCCCCTGGTCTTTGACCTGCGTGCCATCGTTCCGGTGCTGATCATGTTCATCGTAACGGCAGTGGAGACCGTGGGAGACATTTCCGGCGTGATGGAAGGCGGCATGGGACGGGAAGCGACCGATTCTGAGCTTTCCGGCGGCGTTATCTGCGATGGTCTGGGCTCCAGCTTTGCAGCCCTGTTCGGCGTGCTGCCCAACACATCCTTCAGCCAGAATGTGGGCCTGGTGGCCATGACAAAGATCGTCAACCGGCATGCCCTGGCCACAGGCGCCGTATTCCTGGTGTTCTGCGGCCTGCTCCCCAAGCTGGCGGCGCTGATCTCCATTATGCCCCAGAGCGTTCTGGGCGGAGCGGCGGTGATGATGTTTTCATCCATCGTCATCAGCGGCATCCAGCTGATCACAAAGGAGCCGCTGACAGCCAGGAACATCACCATCGTATCCACGGCCCTGGGACTTGGCTACGGCATTGGTGCCAATGGCGCAGTGATCGCCGGACTTCCCGAGGCAGTACAGCTGATCTTCGGAGGCTCCGGTATCGTTCCGGCAGCGATCCTGGCCATTGTCCTGAACATTGTGATCCCCAGAGAGAAGGAGGCTTAAAGGGCCTGGCTGCTGGCTTCCGGACTGAAAGCAGGAAGGAGGCCGGAACAGGCCAGACGGGCCCTTTTTAGAAAGTAAAAGTGGAAAATATCCGCCCTGCGGCTTATAATAGAAAATCATATGGAGGAGGGAAACAGATGCTTAAATTCAGAGAATATGTGCGGGCGGAAAGCCTGGAGGACGCTTATGTGCGGAACCAGAAAAAATCGGCCCATATCCTCGGCGGCATGCTGTGGCTGAAAATGCAGAACCGGACGGTTCAGACGGTCATCGATCTGTCGGACCTGGGACTTTCCGGTATTGAAGAGACAGAGGAGGAATACAGGATCGGGGCCATGACCAGCTTAAGGGAGCTGGAGCTCCATAAGGGGCTTGACGCCATGACCGGCGGGGCCGTCCGGGAGAGCCTGCGTCACATCGTGGGCGTCCAGTTCCGGAACCTGGCCACCGTGGGCGGCAGTATTTTTGGACGGTTTGGATTTTCTGACGTGCTGACCATGTTCCTGGCCCTGGATTCCTGGGTGGAGCTGTACCATGGAGGCCTGGTGCCCATGGAGCGGTTTGCGGCAGAGGGAACAGAAAATGATATTCTGGTGAGGGTCATCGTAAAGAAGGAGAAACGGCGGTACGCCTACCTGTCCCACCGGAACACAAAGACGGATTTTCCTGTGATGGCCTGTGCGGTGGCCGTTGGGGAAGGATGGAGATCCGGAGAAGGGGAACGGGCTGCCGGACGGGCTGTTTTCGGGGCGACTCCGGCCCGGGCCAGATCCTATGAGCTTCCGGCAGAATGGCTGGAGCGGTTTCAGGGCTCCGGAGAGGAAGAGCGGAAGGTTCTGGCTGCGGAGCTTGCATCTGTGGTCCCCACGGGCAGCAATATCCGGGCGGGAAAGGAATTCCGCAGCCACCTGGCGGGCATTCTCCTGTACCGGGGACTGATGGAAGCATTGTACGGCGGAAGCGGACAGGCCGCAGGAGCCGGCGCTCCGGCCTGCCTGACAGAAGAGAAGGAGGGACAGAGGGCATGAAGATTTCACTGGTCTTAAATGGGAAAAATGTGGAGGCGCTGATCTCTGACGACAGGCTTCTCATTGATTTTTTACGGGATCACGGCTGTCTCAGCGTGAAGCGGGGCTGCGAGTCGTCCAACTGCGGCCTCTGCACGGTGTTTATGGATGATAAGCCGGTCCTTTCCTGTTCTGTCCTGGCGGCCCGGGCCGACGGCCACAGGATCGACACCCTGGAGGGTCTCCAGAAGGAGGCCGAGGAGTTCGGAGCGTTCATCGCCGACCAGGGAGCGGAACAGTGCGGCTTCTGCAATCCGGGCATGGTCATGAACGCCATTGCCATGTTCCGGGAAAATCCGGACCCCACGGACGATGAGATCCGGGAATATCTGGCCGGGAACCTGTGCCGCTGCTCCGGCTACGAGGGACAGCTCCGGGGGATCCGTGCATTTATCGAATATAAAAAGAAGGGAGGAGCGTCATGAAGAATGTAAATCAAGGGATCCATAAGAAGGACGCCATGGCGCTTCTGATGGGAAAACCGGTGTATATGGACGATCTGGCCCCCAGGGACTGTCTGATCGTTAAGGTGTTAAGGAGCCCCCACGCCAATGCCATGATCCAGTCTGTAAAGACGGATGCGGCCATGAAGGTGCCGGGGATCGCAGCCGTTTATACCTGGGAGGACGTGCCTGCAGAGCGGTTTACCATGGCCGGGCAGACGTATCCGGAGCCCAGCCCCTACGACCGGCTGATCCTGGACCGGCATGTGCGGTATGTGGGAGATCCGGTGGCCATTGTGGCCGGGGAGACCGAGGACGCCGTAGACCGGGCCTTAAAGCTGGTGAAGGTGCAGTATGAGGTGCTTCCGGCCATTCTGGACTTCCGGACTGCCAAGGATAACGAGATCCTGGTCCATCCCGAGGACAGCTGGAGATCCCTTTGTCCTGTGGGCGCGGACAATAAGAGAAATCTGTGTGCCAGCGATGTATCCGGACAGGGAGATGTGGATGCGGTCCTGGCAGAGTGCGACGTGGTGGCAGAGGGTACATACCATACCCTGGCCGACCAGCAGGCCATGATGGAGACCTTCCGGACCTGCTGCTATTTTGACGCCTACGGACGGCTGAACATTTTAAGCTCCACCCAGATCGTGTTCCATGTGCGGCGGATCATTTCCAACGCCCTGGGGATCCCCAAGTCGAAGATCCGGGTCGTGAAGCCCAGGATCGGCGGCGGCTTCGGAGCGAAGCAGACGGTGGTTTCTGAGATCTTCCCGGCTTTTGTCACCTGGAAGACGGGGCGGCCGTCCAAAATGATCTTTTCCCGGACGGAGAGCCAGACGGCCTCCACTCCCCGCCATGAGATGGAGGTCTCTGTGCGGGTCGGAGCCACTAAGGATGGGATCATCCAGGCCATCGACGTGTACACATTGTCCAATACTGGAGCATATGGCGAGCACGGCCCCACGACTGTGGGACTTTCCGGCCATAAGTCCATTCCGCTGTACGGTACTCCCAGGGCTTACCGGTTTGCCTACGACGTGGTCTATACCAACGTGATGTCGGCGGGAGCCTACCGGGGCTACGGAGCCACCCAGGGGATCTTTGCCGTGGAGTCGGCAGTCAACCAGCTGGCGGAAAAGCTGCACATGGATCCGGTGGAGCTGCGTCTCAAAAATGTGGTGCGTCAGGGAGATGTGATGCCGGCCTATTACGGTGAGACAGCGGCAAGCTGTACCCTGGATCAATGTCTGATGCGTACAGCGGAGATGATCGGCTGGAAGGAAAAATTCCCCTGCCGGGACATGGGAAATGGAAAGGTGAGAAGCGTCGGCATCGCCATGGCCATGCAGGGCTCCGGGATCTCCGGCGTGGACGTGGGCTCGGCTTCCATCAAGCTCAATGAGGACGGATACTATACGCTGACCATCGGAGCAGCAGACATGGGAACTGGCTGCGATACCATCCTGGCCCAGATGGCTGCGGAGTGCCTGGACTGCTCCACAGACCAGATCACCGTTTACGGGGCGGATACGGACGCCTCCCCCTACGACTCCGGATCCTATGCATCCAGCACCACCTATGTGACGGGAAAGGCCGTGGAGAGAGCCTGCGGAAAGCTGCTGGAGAAGATGGAGGACAAGGCGGCGGAGCTTCTGAGGGCGCGGTATGCGGCGGATGTTTCCGGCGCGGAACTGGAGTTTGACGGGACACGCTTCCTGGATCCGGCTACCGGAGAGTCGGTGACTCTGACAGACCTGGGGACGGCGTCCATGTGCGGCAGCCAGGAAGCCCTCCAGGTGACGGAGACCCACAGCTCTCCCGTATCGCCGCCGCCGTTCATGGCAGGTGCGGTGGAGATCGAGCTGGATAAGGAGACGGGCCATGTGGAGATCCTGGACTATGCGGCTGTGGTGGACTGCGGAACGGTCATCAATCCCAACCTGGCCCGGGTCCAGACCGAGGGCGGCATCGTCCAGGGAATTGGAATGGCCTTATATGAGAATGTCCAGTACGACAAAAAGGGTCATATGATGAACAACTCGTTCATGCAGTATAAGATCCCCACCCGGCTGGATATGGGAAGGCTGCAGGTAGAATTTGAAAGCAGCTATGAGCCCACCGGCCCCTTCGGAGCCAAGTCCATCGGAGAGATCGTCATCAACACGCCGTCCCCGGCCATTGCCCATGCCATTGCCAACGCCACAGGGCTGTGGTTTAAGGAGCTTCCCATCACCAGTGAGAAGATCGCCATGGGACTGCTGAAGAAATGAAAATAAGATGCGTGTATCTGGCGGCTGGAAACAGCCGCCGGTTTGGAAAAAACAAGCTTTTTCATATGGTCGGGCAGAATCCCATGTACCTGCATCTGCTGGACCGGCTGGCGGCTGTGGCAGAAAGGCATAAGGAGCTGGAGATCGTGGTAGTGTCCCAGTATGAGGAGCTTTTGCAGGAGGCAGTAGGAGAAGGCCCCGGGCCTGTCTGCGATCCCTCTGTGGAAAAGGAGCGGAGGGCCCTTCTTGCCGGCTCCGGCCGTCTGTATCCTGTATACAGCCCCCAGAGCCGGGAGGGAGTATCCCACAGCATCCGGGCCGGGATCCTGGCGGGAATGCCGGAATCCAGCCCGATCTCTGGAATGTGCAGGCAGGAGGCCGGGAGAGAGCCGGATGTCTATGTGTTTTTTGTGGCCGACCAGCCGTGGCTTTCGGAAAGGACTGTGGAAGCTTTTCTGGAATTCATGAAGAAGGTTTCAGGCGAAAACCGGGAAAGCCATCCGATTGGCTGCGTTTCCTGCCTGGGGGAGCCGGGGAATCCGGTGTGGTTTTCTGCATTTTATAAGGATGAGCTTCTGGCTCTGTCCGGGGACCGGGGAGGAAAACGGGTTATGAAAGCCCATATGGACCAGGTACATTTTTTTGAAGTAGAGGAAGAGAGAGAACTTTGGGATGTGGATACCCTGGAGGACCAGGCTGGCCGGTAATCCAGGGACATCCATGGAAAAAAGAAAGGAGTCTCATATGAAACCAGAATCCAGCGTAATATTCTTTCCGTGCAAAAATATGGAGGAAACAAAAAAATATTATACCACTGTTTTAGGGCTCCCCGTTTATAAGGATCTGGGGTCCAGCGTGTGGTTTGACTGCGGGTACGGCTATCTGGCCTTCTGCGATTATGGTCCAGCCCGGCCCATGGCCACAGGCCAGTGCATTTCCTTTAATCTGCCGTCCCTGGAGGATGTGGACCGCATGTATGAAGCCTTAAAGAGCCGACCGGCTCTGGGACTTTCTGCCCCGCCGGCTCACCACACGAAATTTCCGGTGTATTCCTTCTTCTTTTCTGATCCCAATGGATATACGCTGGAGTATCAGAGGACGACGGACTAGGGTATTGGGAGCAGGATAGGGAATGAGCGGGTGGGAATGATTTCAGAGACCCGAAAAAGCCTGGAATGCCTGGGTTTTCTAAGGCTTAATACCCTCTGTGGCAACGATTTTGCAACATGTTTTCATGATCCATAAAAGAGGGATAACTGATTTTGATTCGTCAGCTAGCTCTCTTATAAAAATATCCCACATAAAAGCGGGCATATGAAACACATGGTCAAGAGAAAAGCGGAGCGATTATTAGAGAAATATATGCGTCTTTCCGACAGAGGAAGGATGATTGGAAGAAACCAGCTCGGAAACGGGATGGTTTCTTCTGTTATATAGGGATATAATGCTTTTGCTTTCAAAAGTGAAAAATATTCAAAGTTTTGAAAATGAGTAAAGTGCAGATTTTAAGTTTTCATACAAAAAAAAAACAAAAAAACGAGGAAAAGTGAGTTGTAAAACGGATTTTCATTTTAGGTGAGGTTTTTGTCGTTGGTAAATCACACAAATTTTATGAAAATATGCTGATAATTATATAAGTATAGTTTTATTGCCGAGTTGTCGTTGTCCTGCTCATCTGTATATTTTTACCCCAATCGGCAAAAATAAAATATGAAACGATGTATAAAAAACTGTAATAATTGCCGATAATGTGGTATAATTATTCTGAGATATTCGATTATCGTTAGAATGCGAGGTAATGTAATGCTTGAAAACAAACTGGGAATTACAGATTCAGCGGAATTAGCAAGAATAGAAGAAAAAATCAGCAAGCAGAAAGCAGTTGAAATGTTTGAAAGTGGATATTTGGAAAGTTTAGAAGCTGGAACCTTTGAAAGCCTTGCTAAGATTCATAAGTATCTTTTTGATGAAATATATGATTTTGCCGGTGAGGTTCGCAAAGTGAATATTTCAAAAGGGAATTTCCGTTTTGCTCCATTGATGTATCTGGATGCAGCTTTGCAGAGCATTGACAAAATGCCTCAGTCCACATTTGATGAAATTGTCGAAAAATATGTGGAAATGAACGTGGCTCATCCGTTTAGGGAAGGCAACGGCAGAAGCACAAGAATCTGGCTGGATCTGATGCTGAAAAAAGAAATCGGATATGTCGTTGACTGGAGTAAAGTGGATAAGGAAGATTATCTGCTGGCCATGGAGCGCAGCCCGATTAAAGATATAGAAATTAAGTTCCTTTTGAAAAATTCCCTTACAGACAATGTAAATGACAGAGAAATCTATATGAAAGGCATAGATCACAGCTACTACTACGAAGGCTACTATGTATACAAAACCCAGGAACTGTAAATGAGTTGGAAAATCTGAGATTGAGATAGGCGGAGGATATTAGATGCGATACCTTTCTGTTGCAGAGACAGCAAAAAGATGGGATATATCGGAGAGAAGTGTTCGTAATTATTGTGCTCATGGACGTGTTCCAGGGGCGTTTCTTACCGGAAAGACCTGGAATGTACCGGAAGATGCAGCAAAGCCATTACGAGCAAATCAGAAGGAGAATAAGCCGAAAACTTTGCTTTCTATTCTTCAGGAAGAAAAGAAAAGTAAATATTCCGGGGGGATTTATCATAAGACACAGATTGATTTAACCTATAATTCCAATCATATGGAAGGCAGCCGGTTGACTTACGATCAGACAAGATATATTTTTGAGACAAATACCATCAGCGTGGAAAATGAAACATTGAATGTGGATGATGTGATTGAAACAGCCAACCATTTTCGATGTATTGATATGATTATTGATAATGCGAAATCTGCACTGTCCGAGAAGTTTATCAAAGAGCTGCATTTGATTTTGAAATCCGGAACCAGTGATTCACGATTGGAGTGGTTTTCGGTAGGTGATTACAAGAAAAGGCCCAATGAAGCTGGTGGTATGCCGACAGCAATGTCGGAAGAAGCTGCCGATAAAATGAAAGCTCTGCTGACTGAGTACAACGGAAAAGAGGAAAAGACTTTTGAGGATGTTCTGGATTTTCATGTGAAGTTTGAGAGAATCCATCCGTTCCAGGATGGCAATGGCCGTGTGGGCAGGCTGATTATGTTTAAGGAATGCCTGAAATATAATATCGTTCCGTTCATTATCGAGGATAATTTGAAGATGTTCTACTATCGTGGCTTGAAAGAGTGGAACAATGAGAAGGGGTATCTGACAGATACCTGTTTGACAGCACAGGATAAATATAAAGCATATTTGGATTATTTTAGGATTAAATATTAAGCAGGAAACGGGGTGCAGCTATGTCAGCAGAAAAAAACTGGCAATTTGAGCTTGAAGAATATATCAAACAGGGTGAACCTGATCAAATTGAAAAAAGTGAAGCGTGGCAGACTGCAATCGGCTTGCAGGCGGTAGATGGTTTGAAAACCTCTGCTTATCTATTAGATACTGCCAAGGAACATATCGAAGGAAAAATCAGCATTGACGAAGCACAGAAACGTATTCAGAGTTATTACGAGCAGCGTACGGACCGTATGGAGATTGAGAACGACACCAGGGAAGCGGATATTGTGTCCGCAAGAATTGCGAAGTTGTTGGGCGAGAAAGCATTTCAGTTCTCACCGGCTGAATGGCTGACGATTCATCGCAGACTGTTTGAAGGTGTGTTTCCCCATGCCGGTCAGATTCGTCAATACAATATTACGAAAAAAGAATGGGTGCTGAAAGGCGATACTGTCACCTACGCAGCGTGGAACAGTATCAAAGACACCCTTGACTATGATTTCGCAACAGAGAAGCAGTTTTCTTATGGAGGTTTGTCTGTAGAACGTAGCGTGAAGCATCTTGCCAAATTCGCTTCGGATATATGGCAGATTCATCCGTTTTGTGAGGGCAACACCAGAGCCACGGCAGTTTTTATGATTAAGTACATGAAAACCTTCGGATTTAAGGTAAATAACGATGCCTTTGAAAAGAACTCTTGGTATTTTCGCAACGCATTGGTAAGAGCAAATTATAATGATTTGCAGAACAGTATTCACGCTACTACAGAATTCCTGGAAATGTTTTTCAGTAATTTGATCTTGGGAACGGAATATGAACTGAAAAACAGATATATGCATGTGGACTATACGGAGGCTAATCTCCAAAGTGTCAATCCTAAAGTTCCAAAGTCTCATTTTGACACTTTGGAATGCACTTTAGAAGAACTGGCGGTCTTAGAATTGATTTATAAGAACCCGTCAATTAAGCAAAAAGACCTTGTGTCAGAGATCGGAAAATCTCTCAGCACTGTAAAGCGAATTATGGAATCCTTGCAAAAGAAGGAATACATTCGCAGAGTCGATGGAAAACGCTATGGAAAATGGGAAGTTTTGATTTAAACAATTATTAAGAAAGAGGAACCGACAATGGCTGAAATCATTCGTGACATCAAAATGTCAGATGCAAAGTGATGTTGTATAAATAAAGTTGACACCTTATTCTCAAAGAATTCATGTATAATAAAGAGAATAAGGAGCTTCCTGTATAATAAAAAACGTGGATGTTGAAAATTAAAAATACCTCAGAGTACAATAAGACTACTGACTGGCAGGTTAGTAAAAATCTTATTATACAGAGAGGTATCTACAATGAAGTCTAACACACAGAATGCAAAAATTGAAGCTATTACAGAAAAAACTTTGGTACTCGGAATTGATGTCGGAAGTGAAACGCACTATGCCAGAGCTTTTGATTACAGAGGAATCGAGTATTCGAAGAAGCCATTTAAGTTTAGCAACACAGAGGCTGGATTTGTGACATTTAAGGAATGGATCCTGGACCTCAAAGAAAGACATGAGAAGGATAAGGTGGTTCCAGGTATGGAACCGACCGGGCATTACTGGTTCAATCTTGGAAAGTTTCTACAGGATAATGAAATGAAACCGGTTCTTGTAAATCCTCACCATGTGAAAAAATCAAAAGAACTCGACGACAATAATCCAACTAAAAATGACCGTAAGGATCCGAAAGTTATAGCAGGATTAGTTAGAGAGGGACGTTACATGATCCCATACCTGCCGGATGGAGTTTACGCTGATCTTAGAACAGCATCAAACATTGAAGTGCTATACTAATGTTGTAACAGGAGTGGCTAATAAGATATAATCAATCTTATAAAGAAAAGAGGTACACATTATGCCACAGAGTTACACCCCTGAATTTAAAAAGAAGATTGTCCGCCTTCACGAGGAAGAAGGACGCACTTACAAAAGCATCACTGCTGAATACGGCGTATCCAAAGCCAGTATTTCCAAGTGGTGCAGTGAATTTAGCAAAGAATGCCGAACAAAAGCCCTCGAAAATCCAGATATTCCAAATGAAATGGAACTTATGAAAGAGAATCTCCGATTGCGCAAGGAACTGGAAGAAGCAAAAAAGGAAAATCTCTTCTTAAAAAAAGCAGCGGCATTCTTTGCAAAGGAAATCGATTAGAGGCTTATCGATTTATTGAACAATATCATGAGTTGTTTGGTCTACGGTGGCTCCTTCGCGGGCTTGAAATCTGTCCAAACGCGTATTATAACTACCGGAAACACAGGAAGGCGGATTATTATGCCAATAAAGCAGAAGTACACGCGCAGATTCAGGAAATCTATCATATCCACAATGGTGTTGATGGTTACCGGAGCATGAAAGTCTATCTGGAACGCAGAGGCTACTCTTACAGTACAGCTACCGTTCATAAATATATGAATACAGAGCTGGGACTCCATTCCATTGTCCGCCCAAAGAAGCCTGAATATGAGCACGGAAAACCGCATAAAATATTCGACAATAAACTTAATCAGGATTTCACAGCAGATGAAATCAACCGGAAATGGTGTACGGATTTTACATATCTGTTCCTTTCGAATCATGAGGTACGCTACAACTGTACCATACTAGATTTGCACGACCGAAGTGTGGTTGCCAGCATTACAGACCGCAGGATCACCAGCAATCTTGCCATTCGAACATTCCAGAAAGCATTGGAATCCCAACCGCCCATCAAAGGTGGCCTGATTTTGCACTCAGATCAGGGATCGCAATTTACATCAAAGGCATTCGTTGAATTCTGCGAGTCAGTAAATGTGACACAGAGTATGAGTAAGGCAGGATATCCGTATGACAATGCACCGATGGAGCGTTACTTTAACACACTGAAAAACGAGTGTACAAATCTATATGAATTTGAAACAGAAAAAGCACTCTATCAAAAAGTAGAAGAATTTGCATATGTTGACTACAATCATGTGCGTCCGCACAGTTTTAATGATTATCGTACACCATACGAAGCCCGGATGGCAGCGTAACTGATTCATGATATTTTTTAGCCACAAGTGTTACAAAAGTGCTTGACCACAACAATGCAGGGGTTGGAAAATGCAAGAAAAGAGATGGGGATTTCGGACAAGGATGATAAGCCTTTGAAACAGAATATGTTCAAGGTGATTTGATAATAGAATATTGATATAGATTTGTGGCACTCAGGCTTATAGCTTGGGTGCCTTTTTGACTGGTGAGAATGTAGTTTATATGGTAAAATATCATAAAGGGGATTTTGACTATGTAGGAGAGGGATGATTTTTATTTTGGAAACCGTAGTAGAAAGAATAGATGTTATGGTAGGAATGAAATGTGGGTGTTTGCAAGTTTTAGATGATGGTGAAGAATATAGAAAAATTATAGAAAAACGCATATCTAATATAGAAGAAGAAAAGAAAAATTTTCTTCAAGCTGTGGAAAAAGGTGAATATGCTCGAAGAGATTGGCATGGGTGGAATGGTGAAAAAAGTATTATTACACCAGCATATTTATATAAGCCTGTTAATTTTGAAGTTTATGGTGATTCGGTTACGATTGCTGATTTTGAAAAAGTTATTTCCAGTTTACATAAAGAAAAGGAAATCATACATTATAAATGTAAGTGCAGAAAGTGTGGAAAAATACGATATTATTCTGAACGAACATTGAAAACAGAACCGAAGGTCTGTTATAAGCCAATGTATTGCTCATCGAAGTTTACTTATTCTATAAAAGCTAGTAATGCTAATTACAATAAAAGAAGGAAGTATGAGAACAATGAAGCAGTATGTTTGGTAGATAATAAAGATAAGATTGTTCCGGCAACAGACTATTGTGATGCATGGAATGAAAAAAGAAGCAAGGAATTAATAAAATTAGCAGAAAAGGATGCAAGGACAATAGCTACAATTCCGAGAAAACTGGCAAAGAATTATAATATTGATTATGTGGGAAGAAGGTACGAGTCGCTTGATGTACTTGAATGTGTGAACAATTCATTAGAGAGTGTACCTACCCCATATTATACGCAACGACATGAAAAGAAATATCATGATATTACAATATATAAAGAGTATCGTTGCAGATGTTATTTGTGTGGAAAAGAAAAATTGATAAAGTGCGATAAATTTGGCATTTTTCCACCTACTGAATATGAATATAGAGCCTATGGAGGATATTGGAGTGATGTTTTATGTGATTGCCATGCGATTTCTTCGTTTCAGTGGATTGTAACTGATATTTTGATGAAAAATGGTATTGATTATAGGGTGGAAGTCTCTTTTGATGGTGTGTATGGAATTGATAATGAAACACCGCTACGATTTGATTTTGCTATATATAAAGAAGGAAAGGTATGGGCATTAATTGAATGTCAAGGTGAGCAGCACTTTATGCCAGTTGAAGAATTTGGTGGAGAACATAAATTTATTATCCAACAAAGAAATGATGAGGAAAAAAGAAAGTATGCAAAGGAACATAAAATAAAGTTAATTGAGATTTCATACAAGAATAAGAAGTATGAAACCGTGGAATCCATATTGAGAGATCAACTTGTTATTTAATTTAAAAAATAAGGATGTGACAAACAAAATGAAATATATAGATGCAAGAACACAAGAGTCCTTAAAACAAGGAATAATGGAATTCTTGAATCTTTCGGCAAGTGAGATGATACAGATTTTTATGTCCATTTATGAAGATACAGAAAAGGAGCCATGGGAATGGGTTAGTGATTTCCTTTCTGATAATATGGTAGATGAGGTACTCGAACATATTCAAATGTTTCATCTTTCTCGAAGATTGGAAGGAACTGATCCGAAGAAGAATAACAATTTGGAGCAACTCTTGTTAGAAGATTCTCCGTTATCAAACTTTTTCAAAAAGTATAAAATAACCTTTAAACCGAGCAAAGGTCATATTGACTTGTATTACAAGGACGAACTACAATCACTTGATAATGAATTTAGATATGATGGTGGGAATGTCTGCTATATAAAGTCTAGGCTGGGATACTATAAGAATCAAGATTACTGTGTAAATGGGTTTGCGTTTCGGTCATATTTAGAGAACAATGGTTATTTTTCGTCATTGTCGAGTTGCCCAGAATTGGTAGGAAATATAGAAAGTCTTTTGGGTATTCGTGGAATGGTCACTGATTACTATGATAATAGTAAGTATTATTGTATTGAGTATTTGATACCTATGTCAGATGTGATTTTTGATATGGGAAATCCACCAGAAACAGATTATGGAAAGACAGTAGAATTTTTGAAGCAAGCAATATTAAGATTATATGATGAATGGGTAGGAAGTAGTTTTATTTGTGATGAGAATCTTATATTAAGGCTTTCGGATGATGCCAATATTAAACCAGAGTGGTTTGTGATGGCAGAAGAACTATAATGAACGCATACGATGTTGTGTTCTGTACCCCCCTTTTGTTAAATAATGCACACCCCCATCCGTAGTCTGACCCCCCTTAACTGACTACGATTTGACTACTACACAAGGCATTGATTTGCTCCGTTTTGCATTATTTTGCAAAAAGTGTAGTTTTAGAGAATAAAAATACGATGCTCGGAAAAGCCGATAAAACCTTGCAAAACTCGGCATTACAGGGCATTTCAGAACAGGAGAATTTTATGATTAGAGTTTTATTCATCTGCCACGGCAATATCTTGAAAAGCCTTGAAAAAGCCTGTAAAATCAATAGATTTACAAAGCAAATAGGCACTTACTACACCACTACTACACCATTTTTTCAGTAAGAGCCTTGAATGACAAAATTGTAAATGGAAAAATTTAGCGGCAGCGTCCTTTGAATGGATTGCTGCCGCTTGTGTTAGGGACTAATAATAGAATATCTACCCTAAGCAAATGCTCATGTGCGGTAAAGTAACACACACTCAAAAAGTATCGGGACAAAATGAAATCTGTCCCGATACTTTTTATACGTTTTGGGCTTTATATTCCTCTCCCCAATTCCACATAGCGTCCAAAATCGGTTTAAGGCTCTTACCTAATTCTGTCAGACTGTACTCAACACGTGGTGGAACTTCTGCATAAACCTTTCGATTGACAAGCCCTTTTTCTTCCATATCACGCAGCTGTGCTGTCAATACTTTTTGAGAAACATTCCCTATGGATTTTTTTAATTCTCCAAATCGTTTTGTTCCGGGCATTAAGTCACGCAATATGAGAACTTTCCATTTATCGCCTATCAGCATAAGGGTGGTTTCTACTGGGCAGGCTGGCAAATTTTTTTCGTTTGGCATGGTATCTCTCCTTTTCTATAGTTTCATTTTGGTAATTATAGCACAATTATGTGCTTACTTTACAAAAGGGCTTTACGGAATTATTATAATCTTGCAAACGAAAAATTGCAAACGAAAAAACTTATTTAATATCAGGAGGTCATTTATCATGAATGAAGTTGTGAAATTTTTACAGGAAAATCCCGTACAGTATCTTGCCACAGTTGGTCGTGACGGGAAAGCAAAATGCCGTCCGTTTATGTTCTGCTTTGAGCAGGACGGAAAGCTGTGGTTCTGCACAAATAATACGAAAGATGTTTATAAGGATATTCAGAATAACCCCTATATTGAAGTTTGTGTTTCTTCTCCGGCGTATGCGTGGATTCGCTTGAACGGGAAAGTTGTTTTTGAGAACAACATGGCAGTAAAAGAAGGCTGCATGAACAACCCGATTGTAAAGGGACAGTATCAAACCGCAGACAACCCGATTTTTGAGGTATTCTATCTTGAGGACGCACACGCAGTAATCGCTGACTTTCCCGGCAACCCGCCGAAAGAATATGACCTGTAAATAGCAAGAGCAGCCCTGCGAGCCGATAAGGTTGCAGGGCTGCCCTATATGGAGGACACATCATGACTATCCGAGAATATTTTTCCTTTATTGTGGATGAAATTCATTCCACTGTTATAGCTACTGTAGACGATAACGATCTGCCTGTAACTTGTGCCATTGACATTATGGATTTTGATGAAAATGGTTTGTATTTTTTAACCGCAAAGGGAAAAGGATTTTATGACAGACTGAAAAAACAGGGCTTCATAGCTCTAACAGGAATGAGGGGAAAAGATACCTTATCCTGTGTGGCTGTTTCTGTTCGTGGAAAAGTGCGTGAAGTTGGAACAACACTCCTGCCAACACTTTTTCAAAAAAAATCCTTATATGAATGAACTCTACCCCAGTGTGGAATCCATGTCTGCCCTTACGGTATTTCAGCTCTACGAAGGAAGTGGGGAATGGTTTGATTTATCCAAAAAACCGATTGAACGGGCTGGTTTTACATTTGGAGGCGGAAAAGATAATCAAGAACGTTATTTTGTTACGGATAAATGTATTGGGTGTAAATTATGTTATTCCCGTTGTCCTCAAAAATGTATCGACATAGAAAAAAAGCCTGTTGTGATTCAACAGGAACATTGTTTGCATTGTGGAAACTGTTATGAAATCTGCCCTGTACGTGCAATAGAGAAAAGAGGTGGTAGCTTATGACGCAGCTTGAACGGCTATATCAACTCAATTCTTTTCTCTTAAATGAAATGCCGCAATATAAAAAGCAGGCGCTCTCTTTTGGGAAAGATGAAAAAAATCAATTTCAGCTATTTCGGTCACTTGTAAATGTACGCCCGCCAATGCCAGCGTCTTTTCAATTTTTGAAGATACAGGACGAATATCTGCAAGCAGAGCTTAGGGGCAAAGGGATTACCGATATTGAAAGCTTGACTGCCATTACAGAAGATTTATATTTATGGCAAGGGGATATTACAACGTTAAAATGCGGAGCGGTTGTTAACGCAGCAAACAGTCAAATGTTAGGGTGCTTTTGCCCTTGTCATGGCTGCATTGATAATGCAATTCATACCTTTGCAGGAATACAGCTCAGGCTTGAATGTGATAATCTGATGAAACAACAAGGGCATGAGGAACAGACAGGACAGGCAAAAATCACGCCAGCCTTTAATTTGCCAAGTGAGTTTGTAATTCATACAGTCGGACCGATTATTCAAGGAAAACTCAAACAATCTGACTGTGAACTGCTTGCAGACTGCTACCGTTCTTGCCTGTCACTTGCAGAAAAGAATGGAGTAACCAGTATAGCATTTTGTTGTATCTCAACAGGAGAATTTCATTTTCCAAATGAGAAAGCTGCGGAAATTGCGGTACGGGCAGTTAGGAACTATAAATCTCAAACGCAAAGTAAAATCAAGGTGGTATTTAATGTTTTCAAAGATATGGACGATGAAATCTACCGAAAACTATTCGGATAATATAAAAAGACTAAAACAGGCAATCGACAATGCTGATGCAATTCTAATAGGTGCGGGAGCCGGACTATCTGCATCAGCTGGTTACACTTATGACGGTGTACGTTTTCAGAAATATTTTGCTGATTTCAACCAGAAATACGGGATTTCTGATATGTATTCCGGCGGTTTCTATCCATACGAAACGCTGGAAGAATACTGGGCGTGGTGGTCAAGGCATATTTACTGTAACCGTTACGACCAACCGCAAAACGAAGTGTACCAAATGCTGCTGAAATTGATACATGGCAAAGATTATTTTGTTCTGACGACCAATGTAGACCATTTATTTCAAATCAACCATTTTGATAAAAAGAGATTATTTTACACACAGGGTGATTATGGCTTATGGCAGTGTTCAAAAGCGTGTCATCAAAAGACGTATGATAATGAAACGGCAGTCCGAAAAATGATTGCCGAACAACAGAACATGAAAATTCCTTCCGAACTCATTCCCTATTGTCCTGTTTGTGGCGCACCAATGACAATGAATTTACGGTGTGACAATTCTTTTGTTCAAGACGAAGGCTGGTATCAGGCGAATATCCGATATGAGGATTTTGTCCGCAGACATAAAGTCTCAAAATTGTTGCTTTTTGAACTGGGTGTAGGCAATAACACACCTGTCATAATTAAATATTCTTTTTGGAAAATGACAGTGCAAAATCCTAATGCAATATATTCCTGTGTTAATTTATCTGACGCTTATGCACCAACCGAAATTAAGCGACAGTCAGTATGTCTTGACGGAGATATAGGTACTATTTTGAAAACAGTATCTTGA
>ERZ834382.1060-NODE-1060-length-26287-cov-3.845303_pt1 | contig 26287 bp, 19 predicted proteins | sample MGYA00519692_ERZ834382 | MGnify/ENA primary metagenome ERZ834382 (study PRJEB31850, sample SAMEA3708751) | human gut metagenome | biome: human gut; feature: human-associated habitat; material: faeces | place: China | collected 2014 ...
TTACATTAGTAGTGTAAAGATATTTACTTCTTTTTATATAGTCTTCTAGCACCCGCTACTTGTTTAGGAGTTAATGTATCAAGATAATTACAAGGATTAATATTGTTTCCTCCTACTACTATCTTATTAAAACACTCTATTAACTCTATATTTACTTTAATATCTTCTAGATAATTTATAAAATCATAAAACTTATCTAGTGATAATCTATCTACTCTGCCATCATATAAATAATTTAATATCATAATTATATAACAATATATATCAGTATTTTCATCAATCTTATAATCTGCTAAATCATCAGTCTGTGATAATGTTTGATACTTAGTGTTATTATATTTAATTAATGAAGAATTAGTTAAATATCTACCAGGAAATGATTTATTGCCTGCTATTTTACAACTATCTAAGTCTACTATATATATTTCTTGTTTATCTCTTTCTACTAGAAAGTTATCTTCATGAATATCTCCTAGATAGAAGTTATTTAAATTAGTATATTTACGAATATTTTGCATCTGTTCTAGTATTCTACCAATACTCTTTAGATAATGAATCTTCTCTTCATAAGTAATATCAGGATTATTTAATATAACACTTAAGTTTATTCCTTTTATATACTTCATAGTGAAAGCTTCTATTTTTTTATTAATAGATACTAAAGATTCGGGTAATACAAAATTACTAGGCATACTATCTTTATTAGCATTTAATGCTTCTATTGTATATAATTTATTAGCAAATATTATTCCATCAGTACGATGTAATTTCTTAAGTAATTTTTCTTTACCATAATAAGGATATTTAAATAATTCACACTCTGTGCTAGTTACATTTTTTGGTAATATAAGTGGTTCTAAACTATTTAATTTAGTCTTAGACATATTAATTATTTGCATAAATATTCCCCCCTCTTTTGATGCCGCTATTATAGCACAAAAGTAATAAAAATGCAAATTAATCTAAGTATAATCTAATACTAGAATATTCTGGTATTCTACTTCCTGCTTCTGGAGACTGATTAATTACTTTATCTCCACTGCCACTATACTCTATAGTAAAAGATTTTAGTTTACTAGCTGCTTCTTTTTTAGTTAAGCCTACAACATCTTCTACAGTATAATATTTTTGGTCATACCATTGATACTTTTTATCGGTTCCACCTTCTTGTTTTTTAATATTTAAGGCTGATATAGCATCTTCTAGGATATTTTTTACTATAGGAGCACTAACTGTACCTCCATACTGGGTTACACCCTTAGGATTATCTATGGCTAGATATACTACTACTTTGGGATCATTAGCAGGCATAAAGCCAATAAAGGATACTATATAATTACCATGCATATAAACACCATTATTAACCTTTTGAGCAGTACCTGTCTTTCCTCCTACTCGATAGCCATCTATATAAGCATTCCTACCAGTACCTAATGATACTACTGATTCAAGTGTCATTCTCACTTTTTCACTTGTTTCTTTAGTAACAATATTTTCTCTTACTTTAGTAGGTTCTATTTCTTTAATAATTTGGCCTGTTTCATGTTCAGTAATTCTCTTAACAATATAAGGCTTATATAATGTACCTCCATTAATTGCTGCGGAGACTGCTGCTACTTGTTGAATAGCGGTAACACTAACTCCTTGACCAAAGGCAGTAGTAGCTAGTTCTACTGGTCCTACTTTATCTAAATTGAATAGTATTCCTGAACTTTCTCCATTTAAATCAATACCTGTTTTTTTACCATATCCAAATTTATTTATATAATCAAATAATGTTTCTTTTCCTAATCTTCGTCCTAATTCTACAAAGCCAGGGTTACATGAATTTTGAACAACCTCTAAGAAAGTTTGAGCTCCATGTCCACCAGCCTTCCAGCACTTAATCCTAGCACCATCAACATTAACAGAACCACCATCGTAAAAAGTATCTTTAAGTAAATCTACCTTACCTTCATTAACTGCTGCACTCACTGTTAATATTTTGAAAGTACTACCTGGTTCATAGCTAGCCCATATAGCCATGTTTCTATTTATTACTTCAGTACTATAATCTTTATAATTATTAGGATTAAAATTAGGTCTAGAACTCATACCAAGTATTTCTCCTGTATTAGGATCCATAGCTAATGACCATGCTCCTTCAGGATTATATTTAGTTACAATATTATCTAGTTCTCTTTCAATAGAAGATTGTAATTCATAATTAACTGTTAAATATATATCTAACCCATCTTCTGGTTCTACATATACGGAATTTCTATCTAAATTATTACCTTTAGCGTCAGAAAAGTATTGTACTCCTCCATATTCTCCTGTTAAGATATCATCATACTGAAGTTCTAAGCCACTAAGGCCTTGATTATCTATGCCAACATAACCTAAAACATGAGATAACATTTCATTATGGGTATATTCTCTTTTAGATTCCTTTAAAAGATATACTCCATCAAAATGAAAACTATTTATTTGATCCGCTATTTCGTAGGAAAGTCTTCTTCCTTCAGGGTGTACTCTTTCCATCATTGTCTTCTTATATATATGCTTTTCGATATCTTCTTTAGAAACTCCTAATACTTTACTTATTTGCTCTGCTACTAAGTTTTTATCTTTTATTTGATTAGGAATAAATACTAATGACGTAGTTGTTACATTACCTGCTAATAATTCACCATCTATGGTATATATCTTACCTCTATCGGCTTCTATTGGTAAATTTCTACTCCATAATCCATTAGCTAATTTATTAAGTTTCTTATAATCTATTACTTCTATATAAAATACTTTAGCTATTATTATTATAAATACTATTATTACTATTAGTAACACTATTTTAATTCTTTTATGTATATTCTTACTAAACAATGATATCACCCTACTAAAGAATATTCTAACAACAAATATTTAATTACAATAAATTATTAATAAATCATTGTAATTATCATTATTTTTTGATATATTTATAATGAAAGGAGTAGATTATGATAACAAGTTTAATATTAGGAGGATCTATATTTATATTGCTTTTGGTTATAGCATTATATGTGGTTTATGTTATTGGACTTTGGAAATTGTTTAAAAAGGCTGGAAAGCAAGGATGGGAAGCTATTATTCCGTTTTATAATACATATGTGCTTGTAGAAATATCTGGACTTAATTGGTGGTATTTCCTTATTGCTATATCTGGCACTATTCTTGGTATGTTAAAAATTAATGGTCTTGATTATGTTGCTAATATTGCAACCTTAGTAACTAGATTCTTTATCTTCTGGAATATAGGAAAGAAAATGAAACAAAATCATGTACCAATTGCTATTTTAGGAACATTATTTTCTCCAATTATTGCAATGGTACTAGGTTTATCTAACAACTATCAATTCGATAATACTGTTTCTGTTAGTCCTAATGGCCCTTTTGGTTCTGAGAATACAAACAACGAAAAGTATTGTTTAGGATGTGGAGTTAAATTAAAACCTGATGCTAAGTTTTGTGAAAATTGTGGAAAAAAAGTCGATTAGAATTTCTAATCGATTTTTTATTTATATTCTGCTGTTTTACTAAATGCTAATATTGGAAGACATACAATACTAAAGAATACTGTTGCTACTCCAAAGCCTGTAGACTTTCCAAATTTATGTGCTAACTCAATGTATATTTTAAATAATGCATATATGTTAGCAAATGGTATAAAGAATAGTACTATATACCATAATGGTAATTCTGTGATTTCTAATAGTACTATCATATTGTATATTGGTACTATAGAAGCCCATCCTGGTTTACCAGCTTTTTTGAAGATTTTCCACAAACTAACTATTATTAGTATAGAAGCTAGACTTCCTCCTATTAATGGAAATGTTCCTATTGATGATGTTGTGGATACTCCTGCTGAATAATCATATAAATCATAGTCGTACATAAATTCATTTTCCTCCTTACTTTATGTTCAATTTAAGTATATCATAATAGCAATATTAGAGCAAGAAAAAAAGAAACATTTCTGTTTCTAATTTTATGCATTCATTTGTTTTGCAACTTCGTCAGCAAAGTTTTCTTCTCTTTTTTCCATACCTTCGCCAACTTCGTATCTTACGAAAGATAATACTTTCATATTTTTGCTTTCTACATATTTAGATACTTTCATTTTGTTTTCTTTTACAAAGCCTTGATCTAATAAACATACTTCTTCATAGAATTTATTTAATCTTCCATTTACAATCATAGGTAATTTATTAGCATCTAGTCCTTCATTATCTGCTTGTTCAGTTAAGATTTCTCTTTCTTTTTCTACTCTTTCAGTAGGTACTGAATCTTTATCTAAATATAGTGGTCTCATAGCCGCTATTTGCATAGCAACATCTTTTGCTACTTCTTCATCAGTTCCTTCTAAAACTGCTAATGTAACAATTTTTCCACCCATATGTGAATAAGTGCCAAATACTTGATTATCTTCTTTTTCTACTAGTTCAAATCTTCTAAATGATAATTTTTCTCCAATAGTAGCAGTTTTGTCAATAATAATATTTTCAATAGTATTGCCTTCTACTTCTAATTTCATTACTTCTTCAACTGTTTTTACATTACTACTTAAAATTGCAGTAGCAATTAAATCTACTAATCCAGTAAATTCTGGATTTTTAGCAACAAAGTCTGTTTCTGAATTTACTTCAACAATAACAGCTTTATTTCCTTCTACTTTAGCCTTAGCTAATCCTTCAGCAGCAATTCTTGTTTGCTTTTTAGCAGCTTTAGAAATTCCTTTTTCTCTAAGCCAAGTAATTGCTTCTTCCATATTACCATTTGTTTCAGTAAGAGCTTTTTTACAATCTAGCATTCCTGCTCCTGTTGCTTCTCTTAACTCTTTTACCATATTTGCAGTAATCATAGTATTCCTCCTTATTTTAAATTTTCAATTAATTCTTCTTTTTTCATTTTTGAATAGCCTTTGATTTCTTTTTTCTTAGCTAAATCTCTAAGTTCTGCTACTGTTAAGATATTTAAATCTAATTCTGGCTTTTCTTCTTTGATTTCTTCTTTTTCAGTAACTTCTTTAGTTTCTTTTACTTCTTTTTTATCTTTTTTAGCAAAAGTTTTTTCTTTAACAGGCTTTTTATCATCTTCACTTACATAATCAATAATAGTTCCACCATTTGCTTCAATAATAGCATTTGTTAATGAACCAAGTACTACTTTGATACTTCTTACAGCATCATCATTTCCTGGAAGTACATAATCTACATCGTCTGGATCACAGTTAGTGTCAATTAGACCAAATACTGGAATACCTAATTTTTTAGCTTCTCTTATTGCATTATATTCTTTAGTTGAATCTACAATAATGATTGCTTGTGGTAATTTAGTCATTTCTCTAATACCACATAAGTTTTTATTTAATTTTTCGTATTCTTTCTTAAGTCCTACTACTTCTTTCTTAGGTAATCTATCAAATGTACCATCTTTTTCCATTTTTTCGATTTCTTCTAGACGATTTACTCTTCTTCTGATAGTTTTGAAGTTTGTTAATGTTCCTCCTAACCATCTTTCAGTCATGTAATACATGTTACTTCTTTCTGCTTCTTCTTTACATACTTCTTGGGCTTGTTTTTTAGTTCCTACATATAGAACTTTACCTCCTTCTGCTGCTATTTTATTTAATGCTTCATATGCTTCTTCCATTTTAGCAACAGTTTTTTGTAAGTCAATGATATAAATATCATCTCTAGAGTTATAAATATACTCTTTCATTTTAGGATTCCATCTTTTAGTTTGATGACCAAAGTGAACTCCTGCTTCTAACAAATAGCTCATAGATACTACTGTCATATTAAACACTCTCCTTTCGTTTTGCTTCCAAATATCTCTTTTTTAATATCCACCTATTAGGCACTGGGATTATTAAATCAATATTTGTGTATATTTTTTGAAAAGCCATTTATATAGTACCATATTATGCTAAATAAGTAAATATTTTTCATGAATTTTATAACAAAAGTGCTATGACAGAGACCTTAGGCTCTGTCATTCCCTGAAAGACTTATTTTATATAAGGCTGAAAGGGTAAAGAAAAAGAGATAACTCTCTACTTCTTTAATATAAATGATTTTAATATAATATTATTATTGCCATCTTTTGTATATGATATTATACCATCACTAGTTTCTTTATCTAGAATATCTGCTAGTCTAGTACTATAAGTAACTTTAATACTTGCTATATATTCTCCTTTTTTATATTCTACTTTATCACTAGTAATCATTGATACATATACACCATTACTACCAGGATGTCTATTATCAAAGTAAACATAATCTTTATCATACTTAGTATTACCCATTTTGCCTTTAGTTATTTTAAAATCTTCTCCTAGTAATTCTTTATAGTATTTATTAAATATCTTGTAATCTAAATATGCTAAAGTAAAATCACTAGTAGGAGTATCTTCTACTACAGACTGGTCTCCTGCTGATAAAACTGTAAAATTATCTATATTTTCTTGATAACTTAATATATATTCCATAACAAATAATTGTCTATTTTCATATTTTTCTAGGTAATTATAATTATATTTAGGACTATATTTACCATTATCATCTTGACTATCAATACCTTCTTTTACTATTAACCAACCAAGAGGAGAACCTATTTTAGATAAATGATTATTGATATCTTTTAGTTCTTTTTCTTCAGATATTTCTATTTTATTATCTTCTGTTACTAATATTTTATCTGTTACTATGTAACCCGCTACTAAGAGGCATATTATGCCTATTATTATGCAAAAAATATTTAACTTTTTCATTTTTTATCACCTACTATAAGTATAACATATAATTAAAAAAAATTAACCTAAATTTGGTTAATTTTATTATTTTATTTTTCTTGCTTCTAAATAGAATCTCTTATCATAACTATGTCCCATAGAGAATGTTTTTCTAGGTAAGGCACCATCTAATATTACAGTTCTAAATAATTCTTCTTTAGGCATTGCTTCAAATAGTATGGCTACATTATTTGCTTCTTTGCCCATACTTCTAGTTGTTTCATCGCCATGAATATAATCTAGTTTTCCTTCATGATCTTTTAGGTATTCATCTAAGAACATTTGAATGGAACCTACTGCTATATTAGATTTAGGATTAGAAATATATAACTTCTTATCAAAATCCTTAGTAACTAATTCAATGTATTCTCCTTTTCCTTCTTCATTAATATCATAATATTTATTTAATTCTTCAATTAAGTTATTTACATCTGTATTAAATATTACTCTATGTATTGGTTCAAATTCTAAAGCTTCACTATGTAAGTTTACTATTTCTACTAAGGCATATCTAGCTGGATTATTTAAATATTCTTCTTTGCTCATAGTTTTCTTTAGGTTTTCATAATTTGCTTTAGCGGTTGCTAATGAATGATTTCCATCTCCCATTGCAAATAGTAGTATTCCTTTATCTTTAACATTATATTTCTTTTCAAAGTAATCTTTATCCATAAGGCCTTCTAATCCTTTTTCAATATCTTTAATTACTTCATCAGATAAGTTATAACCTTTAATGTGACCTCCATTTTCCATTAGGTCAAAGTCGTAAACGATATCTTTAGTTGTTACTTTGTTTTTTAAACTTTCGATAATATTTTTCTTTTCATCATCTATTAAAATCATTATATGTGGTAATTCTAAGGGAGCATTTTCTCTTACTTTTAGTCTTGGTGGTATTCTTTCAATTACGGTTTTTTCAGTTGCTCTTATTAGTGTTTGAGAACCTTTTTCATAAGAATAGTCTTCTAAGTCAACCATTCCCATTAATCCTTCTCTTACTTTACCATCACTTTGTTTTCTTTCTAGATAAATCATAGTATTTGGATATTCTTGGAAAATATTTTCTTTTAAATAGTCTTCCATTGTTAAATTTATCTTTTTGATTCTTTCTTCAACATTTTCTTCTTCTAAATATAATTCTGGTAAGATTAGATTTAGAGTTGATGGTGAAGAACCTACTATACTCTCTACTTCTTTCCAATATTCTGGTTCACTTGTATATTGGTCACAAGCTACTACTGACCATTTGGTCATGTCTACATCTTTTGGTAATAAGATGTTTGCTCTTTTAAATGGTAACATTTCTGCACTCTCCTTTTCTTTAATTATATATTAGCAGATATTTTGTTTATTGTAAATATTTATTTGTTATTTAAGATGTCTTTTATTATTTCTCTTTCATCTAAATGTTCTCTTACACCATTTATTTCACGATATGTCTCATGACCTTTTCCTAATAAAAGAATTATGTCTCCTTCTTTTGCATTATCAATAGCATATTTTATAGCATCCTTACGACTTGGTATTTTTATGTATTTTCCAGATGTTTTCTTTAAGCCTATTTCGATATCATTCATGATATCATTTATATCTTCATATCTAGAATTATCTTCAGTTACTATGGTAAAGTCTGCTAGTCTTCCGGATATTTCGCCCATGTCATAGCGACGCTCTTTACTTCTATTTCCACCACAGCCAAATAAACTTACTATTCTTTTTGGATTATACGCTCTCATAGTCTCTAGTATACTTTGCATTGATACTCCATTATGAGCATAATCTATTATAACACTATATTTACTAGATACTGGTACTATTTCTACTCTTCCTTTTACTGCTACTTTTGATAGGGCTTTTTTAATATTTTCTACTTTGCACCCTATTAGATATGTTGTTAAAATAGCACTAGAAGCATTATAGGCTGAGAATTCTCCTGGTGTATTTACTAGAAAAGTATCTTCTATGATTCCTTTAGTATTTAGTTCTAGTCCTATAAAATGTTCTTTTCTTAATAATTTGATATTATCTATTAAAAGATTAGCTTCTTTATTTTTACCAAAGGTATGTATATCACAAGTACTATTTTTTATCATATCTTCATAGTGAATATCATCAATGTTTAGTATACCATGTTTGCATTTTTGGAATAATAGGCTTTTACTATAAATATAGTCTTCCATATTCTCATGTTCACCATCACCGATATGGTCTTTGGTTAAGTTAGTAAATACTCCGTAATCAAAGGAAAGGCCCTCTACTCTTCCTACTTTTAAAGCTTGTGATGATACTTCAATAATGGCATATTCTACTTTATCATCTACCATTTCTTTTAGATATTTTTGTATATCATAACTTTCAGGAGTTGTATTTACGGTATCGTAATGAGTGTTTCCGATAAATACTCCCATTGTACCTATAACTCCAGTCTTATGACCATCTTCTTCAAGAATATTCTTAATCATCCATGATGTTGTTGTTTTACCTTTGGTTCCTGTTATTCCTATCATAGTTAATTTACTAGCAGGATTATCAAAATAGTTTATGGCTAATAATGATAAATTCTTTCTAGTATTTGGTAATTTTACTACAGTTACATCTTCAGGTACTTCAACATCTTTTTCGATAATGATTGTTGTTGCTCCTTTTTCAATAGCAGACTCAATATAATCATGACCATCTACTTGAGTTCCTGATAAGCATATAAAAGCTGACCCATTAGTTACTTTTCTGGAATCATAGTATAATCCTGATACTTCGGTATCTAGACTTCCTTTTATTAATTTATAATCAATGTTATTTAATATTTTTTCTAATTTCATTGTTTCACCTCTCTAATTTATTATATTACTTTTTGGAATTTTTTTAAAGTCTTTTATTCCACAGTTTATTTTTTAATCCACAAAAAAAAGAAAGCTTTCACTTTCTTTAATAATTATATTTATGCAGCATTTGTACTAATCTTTAAATCAAAATTAATATTTCCACCTGATGCATTATTTTCACAGTCAACATCTTGTCCTTCAACCCACATATAGATTCTTACTTTAGTAATACCTTTATTTAAAGTCATTAATTCTATATTAGCAGGAAATGCAGCAGTACTTGTCTTACCAGGTGTTACTGTTGTAAACTTATCCTCATGTTTCTCTTGAGTAGCTTCACCAAGTAAAATATCTTCAGCCTTAGTAATTGCACCTTTAATGCCAGCATAAGGTACTAATGCTCCATTTGCAGCAGTAGTAGTAATACCATATACGTCTTTGGCATTAGCTACACCAGCATCAGTATGAACATCAAAGTTAGGTTCCCAAACTGTTACAGTAGAAGCTGCTCCAGCATTCAAAGCTTGAATAGTATTTAAAGCAGAACCATCAGCAGTTTCTCCAAGTTTAACAAAGGCAATTCTAGATGCATTCTTAATACCATTATCCTTCTCATCAGCACTAGTTACACCAGAACCAGCTTGTAAATATATAGGTGTTGCAGCATTAACTTTGAAGAATAAATCAAAGGCAATAAACTTAGCAGTATCAGTATCTCCTTCAGTTCTAACAGCATTATCAATTTCTGTTGTTTTAGTAGCAGTAATAATATATTCACCATTATTAGCCACTGTTTCAGAAGTTTCAACTACACCATAATACATAGGTAAATATCCATTATCATCAGGAACCGCTATTGTAGAAACAGGTTCTAATGCTTCTGGTATTTGGTTAACAGCAGTTTTATAATTACCAGGATGAGCACCAACTAAATCAGCTTTTTGAACTATTGATTTCCATTTTGTTCCGTCAGCAGATATTTGAATACCATTTTTAGCTTCGATATTTACTTTTAATGTTTCTACTGAAACGTTCTTGTTAGATGTAAACCATGCATAGGTTGATGTAGCAAGCATTGTTCCAGTTCCTAACATTAGAAGTAGTAATATCAACAATCTGTATTTTCTTCTCTTTTGTCTTTCTTTTCTTAATTTTTCTTTTTCTTCTTTAGTAAGAACTTTTTCTTCCATTTTATCACTCCTTTTTATTAAGAATTTGAGAGTACTTCTCTCCTACTATTACTATTTCAGTATATCATACTTCTATTTTATTTGCAATAGATATTTCGACATTTTTCGCATAACTTTTTTGAAGCCTTATTTACTAAGTGTTTTCATCTATTATTTGTTTTGATTCTATACATATTGTTACTCCTTCAATGATATCTTGATATTCAAAACTATCATATTCTTTAGGAAAAGTAACTACTAAATGATAGATATTTTCTTCATCTTTATCAAAACCAAAGGTTTGTTTAGCGGTTTCTAAAGTTCTAAAATAGGCTCCATCTTCCCCTGTCTTTTCGATTGTATCTTTAGTTATGATATTAGTACTTGCATTATAGTTATAATTTTCATTCATATATAATTTATATGATAGTGGTAAATTAGTTGTAGTAACTATTTTTAAAGTATACTCTAATTTGGTTTCTAATCTATTTTTACCATCATTATTAGCTACTTTAAAATCATATACATAAGGAGTATCTGATGGTACTAATTCATCTAATTTTACTTCTTTTTCATAGTAGTCAGTATTTAATATATATAAAGCTGTTTCTATTTTAGAATCTGAGTCTGTTTTAGAAAATAGTTTAGAGTAGGCTATTGGTATTAATGTTAATACTACGGCGAGTAATATTATAGCTATTGTTAATTTATTAGATTTTAATAATTTTCTTCTATCAAACATATACTTCACCTACTTTTTATATATACAATCTGGATCTTCAAACTTATCATCTAAAGATACTACTTTTTTTCTTTTATCTTTAGGTATATAAGATATACTTAGACTTATTAATATTAATGTTACTACTATTGACACTATTACTTTAGGAGTAGTAAATACTTCTCTTAATACTCCACCTTTTGGTATTCTAAGTATTACTTTACCTATTACTTTAGATTTATTTATTCTAACATCATCACTATTATTAGAATCTCCTTTAGTAGTAAGAGTATTACCTTCTATCTTTATTACTCTATGGGTAATAAAATCTTTACCATCTATATAAGTTATTATATCATTCTTACTAATATTAGAGGTTTTCTTTACTACTATTAAATCTTTAACATTTAGTGTTGGTTCCATACTTCCACTTACTATTTCAAAGATACTAACTCCTAATACATTTGAATATTCTTTATTTAATACTTTTAGTGATATAAAATTATATAATGAAAAAAAAATTAAAACAGTGATTATAAATACTAAGATATCAATAAATACTTGAAATATTTTATTTATATACTTTAACATTTATATCACCGCTTTATTATTCATTTTGATATTCTACTACTGGTTCTCCTAGATACTGAATAACAGAAACAGATACTGGTATACTAATAAAATTATCTTTAGTTAAGCCTATTTTACTATCTTCTTCATTATTTTCTTCAACATTATTCCATTTTATATATACTCTTATTGTATTTGTTACTTTATTCTTTATTTCTTCTAGAGTTATTACTTTACTATAAGTATTTTCTCCTGTTCTAATTAAATTACCACTAGTGGTTTCCTCTATTCTATCTATAGCAAAACTACCATTTACTTTGGTAAAATCAAAGGTAACGCTATATAATATTGATGTATCAGTATCAGTAGGATCTATTAATATATCAAAATATCCTTCTGTACCTGGTGCCATCTTACCATTTTTTACACTATCAGAACCTACTATATTAACAGAATTTACTACAAAGTTTTCTCCACTTTTTATATCTGTTCCATTAATTAATACATTCCATTTTGCTATATTTGTATTTGTATTCATTATATTTTTACTTTCAAATAGTCCATATGTATCTCTTATTATATATATTGTTATAAATACTAAGATTAATGATACTACTACTAAAATATTTTTATTCTTCATCTTTCTCTTCTTTGATTTCTTCTTTTTGTTCTACTACTTCTTTTTTATCTTTTTTAGATTTCTTTTTTGGTTCTTCATCTTCATCATCATATTTTGATTCTTTTAATTCTTTTATTACAACATATATTTCATAAATAAATAATATTAATATTGGGAATATTATCATAAATAAGAAACCAAATCTTGATTCTAATATTCCTAGTATAGTGCCTAACTTACTATATGTTTTACTTGTTCTAGCGGTACCTATTACATATTCACTAGATACTGCATGATCACCATCTACAACAAATGTTGATTCTTCTTTGGTTATTGTTTCTTTTTCTAATACTGTTCCTAAGTTAACTGATACTGTTTGTTTATAATTGTCATAGAAGAATATTTTATCTCCTACTTTTATATCTTTATTAGCATCTTTATTTACTATTACTAAATCACCTTTTTGAAAATCTGGTTTTAATTCTTCATCTCTTACTATTATAAGTGATTTATTATTTAATTCTGTTATATTATACTTATTATAATTTAATAAAAATACTGTTAGTGTTATTGCTACTACTAAATATACTCCTACTAAAACTATTCCTAATCCTTTTAAAACTTTCTTCATACTATCACCATCTTAAGTATAGCATATAACTTTTTCTTATGCAAGTTATTAATTATATACTTTTTAATAAAATTACTATTTTTATTATACTTTTCATGAAAATCCAAGGTATTTTCATGTTCTTCCTAGCCTATAGTCTAGGAAGAAACAATAAGATATCATATTCACAGTGAAATACTTTCTAATTTAGATAACTCCAAATAAAAAGAAGATAAACTAGTATCTTCTTAATTAGTATTCTTTTTATATGTTAAATATCCTGTTGTATAATTAGCCATACTTACATCTGTTTTAGTACTATCAAATGGTACTGCTCCAGTAAGTGAAGTACAGTTTAAAAACATATTTACTGAATTTGTTACATTACTCATATTCCATAAATCGGATACATATATTGTTTTTAAATTTTTGCATCCAGAAAACATACCATATGGACTGCCAGTTTTAGTAACTTTACTAGTATCAAAATTACTTAAATCTAACTGAATTAAATTTTTGCATTCATAAAACATACTACTCATATCTGTTACATTACTTGTATCAAAATTTGATAAATCTAATTTACTTATAGATAATTCACTAAACATACTATACATAGTTGTTACATTTGATGTATTAAAACTAGATAAATTTAAATTTTCTAAATTAGTGCATCCATCGAACATAAGAGACATAGTTACTACCTTTGATGTATTAAAATTTGATAAATCAAGAGTTGTTAAATTGTTACATCCACGAAACATACTACTCATACCTGTTACATTACTTGTATCAAAATTACTTAAATCTAACTGAGTTAAATTTTTGCATCCAGAAAACATACCACCCATATTTGTAACATTTGATGTATCAAAACTAGATAAATCTAATTTCTTAAGCAAATAACAATTAGTAAACATATTGCTCATACTAGTTACCTTACTTGTATTAAAATTGCTAACATTCAAATCAATAAGAGAAGAACAATTACTGAACATATATTCCATATCAGTTACTTTACTAGTATTAAAATTAGATAGATTTAAATTTTTAAGCAAAGTACAGTTTTTAAACATTGATGCCATTGCCGTTACATTACTGGTATCAAAATTAGATAAGTCTAAACTAGTTAAACTAGAACATCCTTGAAACATATTACTCATATACTTTACTTTTGATGTATTAAATGAACTTATATTTAAACTTGTAAGAGAACTACAATTTCTAAACATTCCCCCATAACCATAACTATATGGATTACCCATGTATAATACATTTGATGTATCAAAGTTAGATAAATCAAGTGTTGTTAAACTAGAGCAATCGGCGAACATATTATTCATATCTGTTACTTTACTTGTTTTAAAATTTGATACATCTATATTCTTTAGATTATTACATCCCCAAAACATTCCATTCATGTTAACTACTTTTGATGTATCAAAACCTGATGTATCTATATTAGTTAAACTTTTACTATTATAAAACATTCTACTCATACTAGTCATGTTACTAGTATCTAAGCCACTTAAATCTAAAGAAGATACATTATCTAAATAGGCAAACATACCACTTCCGTTAGTATTAGCTTCAACAGAACCATTCTCACTACCTATTGATATTTCATATAAACTATTATTATCTTTATCTGTATACCATAACATAATACTACCATCTTGTTTTGAAGATATATCTTTACTATATTTTGCATCATTTGGTACGACATTAGTCTTTTCTATGTTTATAGATTCTATTTGATTTCTAAGTACTTCAGTATTTAAAAATGTTGAAGAAGAACTAGATGGTGTTGTTGTTTCATTTTGTATTACATTTTCTTTATATATAGCTCCAGTTCCTTCTCCATAGATATTAAATCTAAAGTTTTGATTAGTCATACTAATAGGATTATCTCTATTACCATCTATATAAATATATAAAGTATATATAGATACATTACTAGTTACTATTTCATTTTCTGCGAGTGTTATAGTATCTCCCTCTTTTTTATCACTAAAGTTACCACTTGATATTCTTTCATTATTACCATTATATAATTCATATACAAAAGTATTTTCTTGTAATGCTACCGGTAATAAATCTAAACTTAAATATAAATTCATTACTGCTGTATCATTATTACAAGTCTTATGTAAGTTTACTTCTATTTCTTTAATTAATCCTTCTTCTTTACTAGATACTGGTTTTAATTTACTATTAATCGTAGCTCCTCCAGTAAAATATATTTCAGGTAAACATAGATTACCTGATATACTAGTAGTAGTACTACTCCATATATAATATGCTAAACTACCAGTAATAGATAAACCTAATAATACTATACCAAATATCATATATAACTTATACTTATTCATAATTATTCCTCCATAGTAAAAAGACTATGAAAAATCACTAATATTTCTATTAGTTATTTCATAGTCTTTGTTTATATTATTTATACTTAGATTATATTCTAGATATAGAAATGGTAATAAATACCCCTCCCTATTTTCTACAAACAAGTGTATGTTACTGGTTAAGTTCATATTTATTACCTCCTCTCTAGTCTTTTCTTACAAATAAATAATATCATAAATAAATAATAAATTCAATATATTTGAAAATATTTTTAATAAAATAAGTATTCACACCAAATATAATATATATGGTTGATATTTATTCTAAAACTTAGAATAAGATTTAGAATAACACTCTAAGATTATAGCTTAGAGTGTATATTATATATTATTGGTATCTTTAATAAATTTAATTCTACTATCAGTAATTCTATTCTTATTCATAACAATACTATTAAGAATAATCTCTAACTCTTTAATTAAATTATCAATATTATCTTTATCTAGTTTATCTTTAGTTAAATTAAAACCAAATAAATTATAACGATCCATAATAAGCATACTAATATCTTTATCTTCAGATATTAAGATATTATTTAAAATATAATTATATGGATTATATACAAATAATCTTAATTTATTTATCTCACTAATATCTATATCTTTATTCTTTAGTAATTCTATTAAATAATTATAATTAGAATCCACTAATAAGAATATATCATAGATAGTAGTATCTTCTTCTAAAGAAGAAATTCTTTCTAAAAAATAATTTCTTTCTAATTCTTCATATAAATTCTTTAAATTATTAATATTAGTATTAACCTTACTATTTAATACATCAATCTTATCTATCTTATTCTTAGATACTAATTTAAATATCTTCTTATTTTTCTTAATAATATTTCTCTCTAATTTATCAATTTCTTTCTTCTTAGTACTATAAATATTCTTATACTTATCTTTATCTTTGTATAAAGATTTAATATCATTAATTATATAATCAAACTCTAAGTAATTCTTATACTCTATAATAGAATGATATAACTTCTTAATATCCTTATTTATCTTCTCACTAGGAGAAAATTCTATTACATATTTGTAGGCTTTACTAACTTTATCTAAAGAATAATCACTAATATTAAGTTTACCTTCTAGAAAGTTATTTTGTAATATATAAGCATTATTTCTTATTAAAGTACTTCTATTTCTATATAATTCTTGATATTCTTCTAATACTTTTTTACTAGTTAACTCTTTAACTAAATGATCATAATATAGATCAAATTTCTTCTTGTTCTTATAATATAAATATTTAAAATTCAAAGTAATATGCGTAATAATATCAGGACATTTCCAATATATCTCTTCAAAATCTTTCTTTAATATATCATTATCTTGATTAGATAGAAACTTCTTCATATAAATACTACTGTAATAACTATAATTAAAGTCTTCAATTGATAAAGGAATTCCTACTAAAGAAAAAATATCTATTGCTTTTTTTATATCAGTATTTACTTTGTCTAAATCAGTTTTATAGAAATGTCCTAATTCATATAAAATGATATCTAAATTACTTTTCTCATAAGAGGAATTATATTTATTTAGTAAAGGAAGTTGAGGTAGTAGTTCATTTATTTTATTAGTAATATTATCAATATTTTTATCATATTCAAGAGATAAATATCTATTTCTTCTCTTAGTTATTTCTCCCTCTACTACCTCTTTATCTACTTGATATTCTTTAAGTATTTCTTCTACTTTAGCTTTATATAATTTGTTATTCTTATTATTATTTCTAGGTAAAGCCGCTAATACTTCTTTTTGTAATTCTATTTTATCCTTATATTCATTTAGCATTATCATCACCTACTAACTCTTTTTCAAGAAAACTTATAAAATTATCTATTACTTTGGATAATTCTACTATGTCATCATCTACTAACTCTTCTATTTCTTTTCTTGTCATATAAACCTCCTATTTTATTATTATATATTGATATACTTCTCCTATTAAAGTATTATTATCATATAAACTTACTACTAGTTTATATGTTCCATCTAATAAGTTATCCTTAAAATATAAGAAATGATCTGATTCTTTAGTAGGATTATTTGTTAATAAATATTCTTTTTCATTATTAGTTGTATCTAAAGTATTTGTTACATAATCTTTTAAATCTACTTCATTATAGGTATTTGTATATATTGTACTATAATCTCTTCTTAATAATTTTAATCTAATATTTGGGTTAGAAAGACCTGATGTATATTCTATTTTATATACATAACTATTATTATTATTTAAAGTAAATCCTGTATCTTTATTTATAAATATCATTTTATCAGTAGTGCTTACTTTTAATCCATATATATTATCTATTACTGTAAATTTTAATTCTAATTGATCTGATGAATTAAGTCCATAATATATACCATCAGCAGATCCAAATGATTCTATTAATAATGTATATTCGCCACTAGAAAGGTTACTATTCTCAGTATTAATAGTTATCTTAGAACGAACATTAGCTATTTTCTCAGTTATATTTATTCTTATAGTACCATCATATCTTGGATAATAAGTATTACCATTATATGTATAGTTAACTCCCATTAAACTAGAACTAGTAAGAGGAGTACCCCTACTATCAAGAATAGTCATTTTTATACCTAATTTCTGTTCATCATAATTTGTATCAAAGATAGTATCAGTAGCTATTTTATCTTGAATAAAGTTAGTATCTAATATTAAATTAGTACTCTTACCACGATATATAGTACTATCAGATAAACTACCAGATAATTCTATTATAGCATCTTTATTATGATATAAATCATATTTCATAGTAGACTGCTCTATACCAAGTACACTAATTAAAGTCTGATTATCATTATTTCTAAGTTCTATCAATAATGACTTATCTAAAACATCAGTATCAATATTAGTATCTTTAAAATCAACCATAAAGATAAACTCTTCAACAGTCTTCTTATCTTTATAATATACAGCATTAGCACTACTATCATCATAATTATTATTTGGACTAGTACTACCCATTTTAACAAATTTAGATAATGGATAAGATACTTCACCATAGTTATTATACTCTATTAAGCCATTATTATAGTCTTCTTCAGTTACTGTATAGTAATAGTAAACAGGTTTATCTTCAACATGAAAGTCAATCATGGTAAGTTCTGTATTTACTGGTAATAAATAAGTAGATACTAAACTACGATGATATCCTTCTTTATATGGAGTAGTATCACTTTCCATATACAATGAATAATAAGTACTAAAACTACTCTTAGTTGTTATATCAACAGGACTAGTAGCAAACATTTCATACTTCTTACCTGGAGTAATAGTTCCTTCATAGTCATTAGTATTATATAATGCAGTATTTAAATTAACATTAATATTAATTCTCTTTACTTCATTATTTAAGTCATCAATAGGAGTAATAGCTACAAGAGATATAGTAACACTACCTAGACTTTGAGTTGTTGTTAAATTCTTAGAATGATAGAAGTAGAATACCAATCCTGGAGCTCCTGCTGAATTCTCTCTTTGATAATCAATAGTACCATTAACATTATTATTACCTTCCGTAGTAAAGTTAGTACTACCTTTAGTTATCCAACCGTTTTGTCCTGATTTCATATTTAAACCAAAAACAGTATTGGCCTCATCCTCAGTATTCGCTACTCTAGGTATTTCACTATAATTTATTAATTTAATATCTTCATTTAAAGTAGCATAATTAAATCCTAGTATAGAGAATTTAGTATTAGCTGAGGCGTGATTTAATAAAGATAATTCATAAGTACCCAAAGTAGAATACTTAGAAGCTGTTAATGTTATTTCATAAGAATCTACTTTCTCTCCTATTGACCACATATAGAAATCAGCATTATCAGGGGTTGGTTCTATATAATCTATTATAATACCATTACCTTCTTCATTACCATAATTAGTATAAAAACCATCTTTAGTTATATCATGATTAGTCTTATGCATACCAAGTACATAACTACCTTTAGTAAAGTAATAAATATCTCCTGATGATACTTCACTAGAATAGTCATAATCATTATATAGAGCAGTTACAATATCACCATTTCTACTTAATAAATACATACCAAAGAAAGTCATACCCGATACTTCTCCAAATGAAGTTATATTTTCATTTGTGGCTATATTTAAGTTTTTACCCTCTAACATATATATTCTATTATTAGTATTTCTTGATAATAATTTTGTTTCAGGATCAAGAGTTACTTCTGATTTTACTTCATTAGTACCATTCATAGCTAAACTAGATAATTTTTTTACTAAGTTACCACCATTTTGTAAATATAATGAAGAGGAATTAATTAGTTTTAGTTCATCAATTCTACTTAACGAGAATAATACTGTCGAGTATTCATTAGTTCTATCAGTAGCACCTTTTAATTCTATATATGAATTATCAAGTGTTACAGTATTAGCTCTCTGTATAGATATATTTCTCTTAATATCTTCTTTAGTACCATAATTTTTAATATTTACATAACTATAACCGGTAGTAGAAGAAGCATTACCACTGCCAAAGATGGAACCTCCAATAGTAAATGTATCATAGCCTTCGCCATTAATATTTATATTTATACCTACGGTTACACTGATAAATGAGTAGTCATATTCTTCACTACCGCTAGCATTGGCTTCTCCTCCACCAAAGACAGTTCCTCCTATTACGATAGGAGACTTAGTAAGATTTTTATTACTACTTGCAGATAAACCTATATTTACTGTAGTATCACCATATAATCTAGAAGTATTAGCACCACCATAAACATTACCTCCAATAGTAGCTCCTACCACATTTACTATGCCTTTAGAATTATTGTTTTTTTCTAGTCCAGTAGCAGCAGCATTACCTCCTCCAAAGACATGTTTACCAATAGTAGTATTATCATCTATATCAAGATTAGTATTACCATTAACTACTGCTAATACACCATTACCACCAGCATAAACACTATCATTTACATTGGTATTAGATATATGAATATTAGTATTTTCTCCTACTACAGCAGCATTACCACCACCATAGATAGAATCTTCAACGGTAATATTATTAGTATTAACATTAGTATTTTTATTTACTTTACCTAAGTTTCCACCACCATAAATAGTTTTTACTTTAGTAGACTCTCCTATTACAAGATTGGTATTACCTAATACTTTAGCTGGATTTAATTCGCCAGTTTCATCTCCCGGTACAATAGAATTCTCTCCATTACCACCACCAAAGATAGCATTAGAAATAGTACTATTATTAACTGTCAAAGTAGTATCTTCTTTTACTTCGGCAGCATTACCTCCACCATAGATATTATTATCAATAGTAGTATTATCTAAAACTTTAGTATCAGTTTTTAGAACAGCGGCTTCATTACCGCCTCCAAAGACATTACCAGTTACATGAGTATTTGATAAAGTCATTTTAACAGTAGTTTCTACTTCACCTTTGTTTCCTCCTCCATAAATATCTCCTGATACTTCGGAAGAATTTACCTTTACTTCTAAACTATTAGTTACTTTAGCAGCATTACCACCGCCATATATAACAGCCTTATTTTCGGCATTACCAATAGTACTACTATCAATATTTAGAGTTACGGAAGATACATCGGCTTCATTACCGCCACCATATATTGATTTATTAACAGTTACATTATTGATATTCGTAGAAGCAGTAGTTACACTAGCTTTATTACCTCCCCCAAAGATAGTATTTATATTTCCATTAGTTAAATTTATATTAGCAGAAGTAGTAGTACCTCCTAGATTATTACCACCATATATTTTATCAACATTTAATTTACCTATATATTTATTACCATTAGCATCATAACCCACTAATAAATATCCTAGTATTTTAAAATTCTCATAAGTATCATATGAATGAATATTAAATTCAAAACTATAAGTACTATTATTATTTAAAGTATTAGTTCCATACCACTGATTTGCTTCATCAATATGATAAATATTATTAGTACTATCAAACTCCACTTTAGATGAACTCCAGTTAGAATCGAAAATACTTTTACTAGTTAAAATATATAAATCCCATGTCGGTAAACTAACTCCTGTATTATTGGTTATATCTACATTTATTTTTTCACTACCTAATATATCAGTAGCTCCTGTTTGATTTATATCAGATTTACTTATTGTAAACGCTGAAGATAAATCGCTAGTAGTAACAGATAGGTTTTTAATATTAGTATTTTTAACTTCTCCACTAGTATTAGAGCCTCCAAATACATTAATAATATTTGCTCCTCCTAAATTAACATTAGTAGTAATAGCTCCTGCTTCATTACCACCACCATAAACGTTAGTTATTAATCCATAATTTAGATTAACATTAGTAGTAGTAGTTTCGGCCTTTAAACCTCCTCCGTAAACATTAGTTATTAGAGTGCCATTTATATCAATATTAGTATTTTCTACTTTACCACCTTGATTATTACCGCCATAGACATCATTTATATTAGCATCATTTACTACAATATTAGTTATAGGAATATTTCCTGATAAATTAGAACCACCAAAGACTGTACCTACTTTGTTATTTATTGTTACATTAGTACTTTCTGTTACAGAAGTAGCTTCTCCTCCACCATAGACTGTAGTAATATTTCCATTATCCACTAATACGTTAGTAACCCCAGTAGTTCCTCCAGCATTATTACCACCATATAAAGTAGTACAAGTGCCTCCTGATGCAGTTACATTACTAGTAGTTACTGTACCGCTAATATTTGAACCGCCAAATATTTTATCTACTGTTCCACCATTTAAGTAAACATTTGTTGTATTAGCAGATGTTTCATTACCTCCACCATAAGTATTAGTAATAGTTCCATCATTAATAGTAACTGTTATATTACCATTAGGTTTTCCTTTTAAGTCATTACCTCCAAAGACATTAGTTATAGTACCATTATTTATAGTAACTTCAATATCTCCCATTACATATGGTGTGTAAGTATTATTACCTTCACCACCACCAAAGACATTTACTATTATGCCTTTATTTACAGTAACTTTAGTTTTACTAGAAGATACGCTAGTTCCAGAAGAAGAATCATTTACTGTACCATAAGCACTACCACCATAGACACTCTTATTAATAATTGGCGTTGTATTAAGAGAAGAATCTCCTATAACAACATTTATATCATCTCTTACAAAAGTACCATAGTTTGATGAATTAGTATAACCTCCTCTACCACCACCATAGACAGAGTTTGTTACTTCTCCACCAAAAACATTTACATTTACTGTTCCAAATATTGTACCTTGTTCATTACTACCACCATAAATACTACCAACAACATTTCCACCATTCATAGTTATATTTACAGTAGCTGTTTTTGATGATGATCCACTACCATTCTTATTACCACCACCATAAACTGATCCTTCAATAAAACCGTCATTTATTATTATATTAGTATATGATGTATTAGAACTACTACTTACTCCTGTTGCTCCATAGTTACCACCACCATAAACATTGTTATTAATAGTAGCTTTATCATTAATAATTATTATAGCATTATCGCATGATCCGATAGTAGAATATCCGCTACGACCATTACCTATTCCAAAGACACTACCAGATTCTGCTCCAAATAAAGTTGTATTATTACTTATTAAGTTTTTATCACCAATAGTAGCGGTTCCTCCTATATAAATATATGGTGTTCCATTTAATGTTCCATCACCTTCATTACCAGTAGAACCATTAGATCCTCCAAAGACACTATAGTTTACTGTACCTCCAGTAACAGAAACAATTCTATTTCCATAAGTGGCAGTTGTTCCTGCTCCTCCTATTATAATATCAACACTACCACCAGTCATATAAATATATATATCATTTACACCACTTCTATTATCGCTAGATAGAGGTCCTCCTATTAGATTATAAATATAACCGCCCTCTATTTTAGCTTTTCTAGCAGAATAATGTGTTCCTCCATATCTTCCTCCAACATATATTCCTGTTGATAGATCATATTTACTACTTCCAAAAGTCCCACTTTTTACTGTTAAATCAAACGATATATCTTTATTTGTGCTACTATTTGTATTAGCATAAACATTTCCACCCCAAGATCCTGAAGCACAATAATATATATCTAAAGCGGTATTATTTTTCTTTGCTTTATCATAATCATTGCCATATACACTTTTATTATTTAAATACAAATCAGGATCATTCCAAGAACTTGTTGATGCTCCCATACTAAGTGATATGGAATTGTATATACCAGTTTCTAACATAAATTTATATTTAGTTGGATTATTATTGCTTCCAGTGCTTGAACTATTACCAGCTACTACAGATCTTAATGTTGGATAGTTACCATTTTGAGTTAATCCTCTTCCTAATTTGACATTATGATAATTACCAAATAAAGTTCCTGATGTATTATTAGTTGGTGGATTATATATTCCATTTATTCTTGCTCCATAGTATAATGTAACATTTTCTATATTAATATCATTATAACAGTTAATAGCGGAATTAGCATTCCAAGTAACATTATATTTAGTACCATTATGTAAACTGGTTATTGTAAATGGATAATCTCCATTATCACTCCAAGAACCATTAATACTATTATTTAATACTAGTATATTAGTATCTCTAGTAACTAAATAATAATATTCTTTATTTACATCAAATATTTCTTCTTCACCATTATCATTATAATACTGAAGTAATTTATAGTTAGTACATCCATAGTAAGAATTACAAGTACCAGTTGCAATTTCACCATTTGCATTATAATAACCAGTTTGTGACTCACCATAATTTATAGATACTTCTTGATAATAAGTAGACATATTAGCATCTATTAGATCGGTATTAACTTCCTCAGATAACACTTCTCTATTAATAGTACTATTATCTAACTTAGTCATATAGCCATTATTTAAATAATAATAAGTATTATTTTCATCAAAATTTTCATTAGTTATTCTTTGATAATATGTACAAGTAGTTTCTCCATACCACCAATTAGGACGACAAGTTCCATTACCTAGACGATTGCCTCTCTCATCATATAAGCCATTATAGCTTTCTCCTCTGCTAAGAATAACTTGATAATAATAACCAGTCATATCTATTTCTTTATATGTTATTTTTATTTTTTCTACTTTTTTTATGCCAATAGTATTTAAACTTCTAATAGCAGTATTAAAATTACTACCTACATAACTTACTTTGGCAGTAGTCCATTTAGCAATCATAGTTATATCTATTTTCTCTGGTTTACCATCTTTATAAGTTACTGGTACTTTAACATATCTTTCATAGTAATTGCTATCATAACTAATTTTAGCATTTTGATAATCAGTATACCAACCATTAAAACCACGATCACCTGGTCTATCAGTAAAAGGATTATCTATTAGTTCTATTAATACATAGTCATCGCTTTTATCAGCAGTATTATTATCATTTACTTCAAACATTTTAAAATATACATAAGTATCTTGTCTTTCAGATAATGATACATATCCTTTATTAGTACCATCATTACCTTTATATGTTATTTTAGTTTGAACTAAATTATTATCATTATATATATCTTTATTATCCGTAGTAGGAAGAGTTCCATCATTAGATGTATAATTTAAACTCTTATAATAGTAATAATCACTCTCTACTTCATTTATTATTACTTTATTATCTTTTACTGAACTTTCTACATAGTCAGGATCATCATTAAATTCTAATATTAAATCACTATAGGTAGCAAAGTATGTAGTAACTCCTATTACTAAAAGAAGTAAAGAAGAAGAACCCACTAAAAAACGAACTTTAAGTTTAGTATTATTTTTTAAAAGTTTCTTTACATGTTTAAATTTACTTTTAATTTTATGCACTTATACCACCTACTATCCATCATATTAAGTATAGCATATTCTAGTAAATAAGTAAATTAAAAATCCATCATATTTTTAAGATGGATTTGTACTAAAGCCTAAATTCAAAGCAACATTACCAATAGCAGCATTATTTTCACAATCTACATCTTGTCCTTCAATCCACATATATACTTTTATCTTAGTAATACCGCTATTGATACTAAAGATTTGAACATTATTATCAAAATTATTCTTAGTATAATAATCTATGTTTACTCTTTGAAAATACATAGGATATTTATTTTCACTAGCATTATTAGTAGTAACGCCCGCTATCTTAGGTATTTCATTTAAGACACCATCATAATTTAATGGTTCTGATGGACTAGTTATATTCATTTGGTAAACATCTCTAGCATTTTCAATACCATATTCAGTATGTGTATCATAATTAGGTTCCCAGATATGAACTTTACTCTGGTCACTAGTAGTCATTGACTGAATAGTTCCAAGTGGAGCTCCAGTAAATGTTGTTCCTTCTTCAATAAAAGCAAAACGAACAGCATTTTCTATTCCTACAGATTTATCTCCACCATAAGTAGCATTAGATTCAGGCGTTAGATATAACTGAGTATTATTATTAGTTTTTA